>TARA_R110002020_G_scaffold69528_2_pt1 | contig 132487 bp, 114 predicted proteins | sample TARA_R110002020 | Tara Oceans TARA_R110002020 (sample SAMEA4396489) | marine metagenome | biome: Westerlies Biome; feature: [MES] marine water layer (ENVO:01000295) within the mesopelagic zone...; material: water (ENVO:00002006), including particulate matter (ENVO:01000060)...
CTTAAATCAACCGCCCGCAGGCGGTTTTTTTGTCTCTGGCTTTCACTACTTCGCCAACTCCAGCAAATAAGGCTCCAGAAAATCAGCTATCTTTGGCTGGGCTTCAGCGGTGGGATGAATACCATCGTCCTGCACGTAATCGGCATTGGTGGCTATCTCTTCCATGAAGAATGGTATTAGCGTTACATTTTCTTCTTTTGCAACTTCTTCAAATACTTGGCGGAACTGTTCTGCAAAACGTTGGCCATAGTTAGGTGGTACCATAACCTGACTTAAGCCGACTTTAACGCCTTGTTTCTGCGCCTGGTCGATGATTTGTTTTAAATTCGAGCGAACTGTGTTTAGGTCGAACCCACGAAGGCCATCATTACCGCCTAGCTCGATAAATAAAGCGTCGGGCTTGTGACGCTCTAAAACGCCTTCTAAGCGGCGCAAACCACCACGAGTGGTCTCGCCACTAATACTGGCGTTAATGATGTTTATATCGGGGTGAGAGCTCTCCCAGCGACGATCTAACTCGGCAACCCAGGTTTGTTCCTGAGAAAGCCCATAACCGGCGCTTAAGCTGTCACCTAAAACAACAAGTGAGACATTTGCGGAAACGCTGCGTATAACCAACAACAGCGCTAAAAATAAACACGTTTTCAAAAGGAAGTTTTTCATCTTATGCTCATTCAAGCTCAACAACTGGAAAAAACCGTAGACACCTCTGAGGGTCCATTACAGATTCTGCAGCCAATTAACGTCAGTATCAATGCCGGTGACACCGTAGCCATTGTCGGCGCTTCGGGTTCCGGTAAGTCGACGCTATTGTCACTACTGGCGGGTTTAGACCTCGCATCCTCCGGAGAGGTTCTTATAGAGAACGAAAAATTAAGCGAATTGGATGAGGAGCAGCGCGCAAAAGTTCGTGCTGACAAAGTCGGATTCATTTTTCAGTCGTTCCTGCTGGTACCTAGCTTAAGTGCCTTAGAGAACGTTATGCTCCCGGCAGAGCTGGCCGGACATAAAGGCGCAGAAAAAGAAGCCAGAGAATTACTGGCGAAGGTTGGGCTGGAAGATCGCTGGCATCACTATCCAAATCAATTATCTGGTGGCGAGCAGCAGCGAGTAGCTATTGCCAGAGCCTTTGTCGGACAACCGAAGATTCTTTTTGCCGATGAACCAACGGGTAACCTCGATGCGAAAACCGGTGGAAAAGTCGAAGAGCTGTTATTTGATTTAAACAAGGATTATGGCACCACGCTGATTGTGGTAACTCATGATCAACGGCTTGCAAAGCGCTGTCAGCGCGTGTTGCAAATGGATGCAGGGCAGTTATCGGAGGCAGCTCAGGATGTGGCATAAAATTTCGTTTCGTTTGCTGAAGCATGAGCTGAAACGAGGTGAGCTGACAATTATGGCGCTGGCAATTATTTTGTCAGTCACTGCCGTGTTGTCACTGTCCATTTTCAGCGATCGCTTACAGGCTGGATTAACTGAGCGTAGTAGTGAGTTTCTTGCTGCCGACAGAGTATTGAGCTCGCGGAGAGATATACCGCAAGAGTGGTTAGAGCAAGCCGGGCAAATGAATTTAAAGACCTCCTGGAAAGTTGTGTTCAACTCAATGGCGTTTGCTGATGAGAACATGACCCTGGTGGATATTAAGGCGGTAAGCGATGGCTACCCGTTACGAGGTCAGCTGGAAATTGCTGATGAACCTTTTGGGCAAGGTTATGTGGCCGAAGGTTTGCCTGCAGAAGGTGAGGCATGGGTCGCTTCTCAGTTATTTCAGGCGCTGCAGTTAGATATCGGCGATGACATTGAGGTTGGCAACAGCAGCTTTAAAGTAACGAAAGTTGTTACCTATGAGCCGGACGTTGGTTTTTCAGTATTTACTGATAGTCCAAACGTTATTATTCGCCACTCACAACTGGAAGAAACGGGCTTGATCCAGCCCGGCAGCCGAGTGCGTTTTAACGTGTTAATGGCGGGTGACAACAGCGACATTACTGCCTATGAAGACTGGTTGCTACCACGCCTGAATGACGACACGCATAGCTGGCGCAGTATAGAAGATGGTGACAGTCCGTTGTCGCGTTCTTTGAATCGCGCTGAGCGTTTTATGATGCTGGCCAGCCTGCTCGGTGTGGTACTGGCTGCAACAGCGGTGGCAGTAGCAGCGCAGCGCTATTGTCAGAGAAATTACGATGTGGTTGCCATATTCAAAACCTTAGGGGCCAGCCGCCAGCAGATACGACGTATCTTTTTACTTCACCTGTTATTGCTTACAGCGGCCAGTGTGGCGGTGGGTATGGCGCTTGGCTGGGCCATTCAATATGTGGTTATTGAATGGGTGGCACAGAAACTGGATGCGACCTTACCTCAAGCCGGATGGCAGCCCTACGCATTAGCCGGAGCGACCGGTGTTATCAGTGCGGTTATGTTTACCCTGTATCCATTATTCAGGTTGGTATCGATTCCGCCGCTACGCGTATTGCACCGTCAATTGACGGCTGGTAATGCGGTGCGTTGGTTGCAATGGGTACTGAGTGGCGGAACCATTTACGCACTGCTGGTGATTTACAGTCAGCAATGGTGGCTTTCGACGGCCTTGTTTGCCGGTGGCGCAGTTGCTGCTGTTATTTTACTGGGGCTGGGTCGTTTGTTTATTTCAGCCAGCCGTAAAGTGGGTATGCAGGCAGGCAGCAGCTGGCGTCTGGCTATGGCAGGTCTGCAACGCAGAGCCGCAGCAAATAGCGTTCAAATGCTGAGTTTTTCAACAGCCATTATGCTGTTGTTGCTTGTGATTGTTTTACGGAACGATTTACTGGAAGACTGGAAACGTCAGCTACCTGCCGATGCGCCAAATTATTTCGCAATTAACATTGCTGAAGATAACGTTGATGACATGCAGTCAATGTTCGAGCGGGAAAATATTCCGTCGACCGATCTCTATCCTATTGTGCCGGGACGTTTAACTCATATTAACGGGGAGAAACTCGAGGACGAAGTTACCAAAGAGGATCGTGATGAGGAAGTCTCTGACGAAGGTGCGTCAGAAAATGACGGTCGTGAAGGCATAGGCAGGGAGCTCTCTTTAACCTGGCGTGACAGTTTGCCTCCTAACAACGAACTTACCGCAGGAGAGTGGTGGGGCGACAATGCCGAACCTCAGGTCTCGGTGGAGCTGAATGTATCAGAACGACTGGATATTAAAGTTGGTGATGAACTACGCTTTAACTTAGGTGGCGAAGAATTCACTGTACCGGTGACCAGCTTGCGTAAAGCTGACTGGAATACATTGCAGCCAAACTTTTACATGATCTTCAATACCTCGACTCTGGAAGATTTTCCGGCGACTTATATCACCAGTTTCAGACTGGATGAAGAACGTAAAAGTGACCTGTATGAGTTGTTCAAGCCTTTCCCACAGGCATCTTTAATTGATTTGGATGCCATGATAGATCAAATACGGGAAGTGATTGGGCAGGTGAGCTTAGCGATTGTGTTTGTACTGGTACTTGTGATCATTGCTGGCGCTTTAGTGCTGGTAGCGCAAGTTCAGGCGAGTATGGAAGAGCGCCAGAAAGAATTAGTTATTCTAAGAACACTGGGGGCACCGGGTAAATTACTGAGCCGTAGTATTACTTATGAGTTTTTGGTGTTAGGTGCCATTAGTGGACTGATAGCAACTTTGGCAATGGAGATATCACTGTTCATACTGCAGAACCAGGTGTTTAACATGACGCCGGTTATTCACTGGAAGTTGTGGCTGTTAGGGCCGGCATTTGGTGCTGTAGTGGTTGCTGTTTTAGGCCGCTTATCCTGCTACCGACTTATTCAGAGAAATACCGCTCAGTTAATACGCAAGCTGACTTAACAAAATAGGGAGGTGACCAATGAACATTTTAATGACAGGTGGTACCGGGCTTATTGGCTCAGCGTTTATTCGCAAGTACCTAAGTGAGCATCAGTTTACGGTCACTACCCGCAACAAGGAACGCGCAAAAAAGGCCTTGGGTGATGATGTCACTTTGCTCTCTTCGGTGGACGAAGTAACGGATATTGGTCAATTTGAAGCCGTTATTAATCTACAAGGGGAAGGCATTGCGGATAAGCGTTGGAGCGACTCCCGCAAACAGGCGTTAAAAGACAGCCGCTGGCAGGTTACCGAAAAGCTGGCGGCTATGATCAAGGCTGCAGAAACGCCTCCTAAGGTATTTCTGAGTGGTTCCGCTATTGGCTACTATGGCCCGCGTGACGCTCAGCCCGTAGATGAGAACGATGGCCCTAAGCATACTGACTTTGCGGTGACCTTATGTCAGGAATGGGAGCGTCGGGCTTTAGCTGCAGAGGATGCAACCCGCGTGGTTCTGCTACGCACCGGTGTGGTTCTGGCAAAAGGTGAGGGCGCTCTGGCCAAAATGCTTTTTCCATATAAGTTTGGTTTAGGTGGCCCTTTGGGCGATGGTGAGCAGATGATGTCGTGGATACAGCTTGAGGATATGATCCGCGCGATTCAGTATCTGCTGGAACACGACAATTTGTCTGGGCCAGTTAACATGACCGCTCCGGGGCCCGTTACTAATGAAGCCTTTAGCCGTACTCTGGCGTCGGTACTGAATAAACCGCACTTTATGAGAGTACCGGGTTTTGTGCTCAAGTTAGGTCTGGGGGAAATGTCATCGATGCTGCTTAAAGGTCAGGCTGTGGTGCCTGATAAGTTGCGCAGCCATGGTTTTGAATTTGAGTACCCTACGGTGCGGGAAGCCTTTCAGGTCAGTGTGTAATTCTTTACACGTCTTTTTATTTTCTTAACGGACAGTGTTTTCGAAACTCAGTAAAATTGAGGGATGAAAACAAAAAACCAGTATCCACATAAACGATTAACCCTTGGCGTTGGCATTTTTATGCTGGCGCTTACAGGGTGTACTTCGATTCCCGCTGAAAGTCCTCAAAACTTAGTTGGTACCACAGAGTCCGGAAAAGCCTCTTATTATGCCATGAAATACCAATTCAGAACGACCGCAAGCGGCGAACGTTATAACCACTTTTCAAGTACGGCGGCTCATCGAACCTTACCGTTTGGCACTAAAGTGCGTGTAACCAATATTGCTAACAATAAAAGTATTGTGGTCAAAATTAATGACCGTGGTCCTTTTATTGACGGCAGAATCATCGATTTATCCCGCTCAGCTTTCGATAAAATAGCCGATCTTGATTTAGGGGTTATCAAAGTGACTACTGAGGTTATCAGGTAATATCAGAGCCCATACCTTAGTGTTACAAAAACTAACAATTTAGCGCGTGACCTCTTAACGTATTGATATTAGCTTTCTTGTTTTAATTAAACTTTAGAGGTGGGATGCTGGTGTCAATGTTTAGAACTTTAGTATCAGTAAATACTTTGGCATTGCTAACACTGGTATTAACAGGTTGTAGCGCAAACTCTGTGACAACGATAGAAGAGGAACCCCAGCCGACTAATGGGGAAACCAGACGTTTCCAAAACCTGGACGCGGGTGAGAAGAACTATCCGTTAACGTGTAAACAAGATTGCTACAAGCATCGTAGCGATATTCAGTGTGGTAGCGATGGATTGTGTCAGTACACTGGAAATAAGAAGGCTTTTCACGGGGGGAAGGATTTCTCTGTGAAATGGCTGGGTCACGCAACTTTTGCCATTAAAACCTCAACCGGAGAGACGTTTTTAACGGATCCTGTTTTCAATGAATTTGACTGGCCAATAAATTGGCTGTTCTCACTTGATGGTGGCAAAAAGCGAGAAATGAATTTGGAACTGTTACCAGAACTGATTAATGCCACAGATGCCGTATTGTACTCCCATCTTCATTACGATCATTTTAATAAGAGTGATATCGAAAAGATCGGGCTCAAGCCCGAATACTTGGTGCCTCTCAATGTGGCCGAGCACTTTCCATCAATCGGGGCTAATATAACTGAGCTGGGCTGGTATTCTTCTAAAATGATAGACCAGACTTTGGTTACTGCGGTGCCTGCTCATCACTTTAGCAGCCGCACCTGGGTGCCCTTTATTTACGAAGATAACAATAAAGACTCCTGGAATGCCTGGCTGATAGAAAGCAAAGGGAAAACATTGCTTTTTGCCGGAGATACCGGCTATTCAGAGCACTTTAAAGCAATAAATACGCGTTATGGTGATATTGATGTGTGCTTGTTACCAATAGCGTCTTATTACAGCGAGGAGTCACCTGAATGGTACCGCTACGTTCATATGACCCCTGAAGATGCCCTGACCGCAGCCGATGACCTTAACTGTAAAGTATTTATTCCCTGGGGCTACGGCAACGCAAGCTGGGGAATGGGAGACTTGTCATCTCACTCCGCACTAACTCGTTTTCTGAATATGGCAGAGAAAGTTGGTACCTCAGCTGAAATCGTTATTTTAAACGAAGGGGAAAGCTTGTAGCTTTCCCTTTTGCTTGTAACCTGGCAGCTATGAAGCTGTACAGTTGATTACCAGCCAATAATGCGTTGCCAGGTGTTATGCGAACCGTCACTCATTAATACGCGGTAAACCGGATGCATAGCAGCAGTGGCACAGGCATGGTTAGGTAGAATGCGCAGCTGATGGCCAACAGGAAAGTCTTCTGGTTGGTAAGCTTCGGTTAACTCAATGACACCGTGCTCTTGCGAGGTGCTGTTAACGCACAAGCCTTCCAGCAGGGAACCGTCTGCTCTGCAGACTTGTCCGTAGCCAAAGTCCTGGCTCTGGCCTGCTGTACCGCGATCACGCGACAGGGCCATCCAGCCGCTGTCGGTCAGCAACCAATTCTTTTCTTTGTTGTGGCCAATGACTGTTGTGACTACCGACATGGCTATGTCCGAAAAGCCGCACACGCCGATGTTTTTCATAACTAAGTCAAAGGTGGTGTAAACGCCGGCTCTGACTTCACTAATGTCACTAAAGTCTTCGCCAAAATGTGCTGTCGGCGTTGAACCAACGCTGGTTATAGCGCAGCTAATGCCAACCGCCTGAAGGTTGTCCTGAGCAACTCTAACGGCATCGCATTCTTGTTTGGCGAAGTTTTTTAACCCTTGTTCCGTATTGCACGCGTACGAGCCACCGGCGTGGGTCATTAAACCGGTGAAATGAGCGCCAAGTTCTTTGGCAATGGTTAACAATTGCGGGTCTCCCGGCTTAATACCACCGCGGTGGTCATCACTGTCTATTTCGATGAAAACGGAAAAGTCTTGCCCGAACTGGTCAGCAAAATCGGAAACGGCTTGCGCCTGCACCATATTATCTATCAGAATATGCAGGTTAATACCCTGCAGCCTTAGTGCGGCTACCCTTTTGAGCTTTTCGGGTGCTATGCCGACGGCATAGAGTAAATCGGTATAACCTGCCTTCGCGTAGGCTTCTGCCTCAGCTAAGGTTGATACTGTAGCCGGAGCATTCTTACTATCGAGTAGGTATTCAGCCGCTTCCAGAGTACGTAGAGTTTTTAAATGTGGGCGTAAATGACTGCCCAGAGACTCAACCCGTTGCTTAAGATAGCCAATGTTACTTTTTAATTTAGCTTCATCGATGAGCAAATAAGGTGTATCCGGATGTGCGATCCAGTCAGGAGCGGATTTCATAATTGTTGTCCTGCGTTTGTGATGATTAAAACTGCCAAATGCCGTAAAGCAAGCCGGGAATAACGCTTAAAATCATGTAAACAGCGTAGCGATAGTGTAATTTAATGCCTGCGACAGAGGCGAACATTACGCCTTTAAGCAGAGTATTGCTGGCACAGGCTAAGATAATTCCCATTGCTGCTACCTGACCGGAGAGTTCGCCCTGAGCCGAGCGTGACAGCGACAGGGTAATGGCGTCAACATCCATCAGACCGGATACTATAGCCAGGCTGTATATCCCTGCATCACCAAACCAGTCTTTCATTGCCTCCGCCAGTAGCAGAATAACCGCTAGCAAAATACCAAACTGGATGGCGGTAGTTAGCTGCAGTGGGTTATTAATGGTTATTTCTCCGGTTTCGGATGCAGGCTTACGTTTATGTTGTCTGTACATGAGTGCTATGACCGTTAATAACCCGATGAACATGAGAGCAACAGGCGGCCACAATAGTGGTAGAAGCTCACGATTAACAACGAAGACCTCAATAAGAACACGCGGGAACATAATGCTACAGGCGAGCAGCATGCCACTGGCGTAAATGACACTGTGAGAATTTTTTTTCGCAAAACGAGCCATCGTTAAGGTCACTGCGGTGGATGATGCGAAGCCTCCGGCAATGGCGGTAATTAAGGTGCCGCGCTTCTCTCCCAGCAACTGAGTAAACAGGTAGCCAATAAAAGACAGACCCGAAATTAGTACCACCATCCACCACAGCCAGTAGGGGTTTAGTGCCTGCCAGGGGCCGTAACCCTCATTTGGCAGCAAAGGCAGGACAACCACAGATATCAGCAATAAAGTGATACCAGAGTAAAAAGCCTTAGGTGAAATGCGTTTTAGCAATTTGTGCAGACTTTTTTTATGGCCGAGAAGCGCAACCACTACCGCGCCGCAACTGAGTGCAGGTAAAGGGTCGCCGGAGGCTGCCCAAATTGCCAGCGCAAAAGTCAGCAGCATTGAGAATTCGGTGGTAATACCCGCGTCATCGGAGAGCTTGCTATGACTGATATAAGACGATGCAATGAGTATGGCAACAACAAAGAACCCGGTAACGATAAGCCACACGCCCCATTGTTGAGCTAAAATCGCAAAAACGCCGCCACTGAGTCCTATTAAACTGAAGGTTCTTACGCCGGCAACTCGCGTGCCATCATCACTGTCTCTGCCGCTCCAGCCGCGCTCAATGCCTATCATCAGGCCCAATGCCAGAGCTGCCAGTAAAGATAAGGCCAGTTCCATTTGGTAATGCATTGTGAAGCGTCCTTAATTACACTGACTCTATAATGACTTTAATTGACCTTCAGTGCGTCTAGCAAGCTTTTACGCCAGAGAGACTCTTTGAACTGACTGCGAAAGAAGTTGAAATGGCCAATACCTTTACTCTCGGCCATTTCCGGAGTCAGGTCTTTCAATACCTTGTCTGCGTTAGGGTAATGCGCTAGCAGGTTTTCAATATTGGAGCGTTGCAACAACTCGTCATCAGCAATATGAAAGGCGCTGATAGGGGCTGAAAATGCTTTATAGCGGGCTTTTTGTTCAGTACTGATATTATCAAACAAGTAGTCTTTACTGCGGCACCAGCGACTCCATTGCTTCATGGCTGCAGCAGGCATGTCGCCGACCATATTCAGACGCTTTCCCGGGAAATAACCGGCAATGGGAGTGCTAATAGGAGCGGCAAAATACCATAACAACCAGGATGTCCAGCGGACCTGTTTGCTGGCTTTCAACCAATAGCCGGTACCGCTGGCAATTGTCACCATCTTATCTATCTTATTGGCGTTATGTGCCATGGCAATAATTTGCCCGCCCAGGCTGTGTGCCAGCCAGATTAAGGGTTCGCCCTTCTGACAGGACTGCGCATAGTCAAGTACCGAGGTGATATCGAGTTCAGCCCAGTCAATAATATCGGATTTTATTTGCTTAAGTGGTTTATCAACAGACTGACCAATACCGTAGTAGTCAAAAGTAATGACCCGGTAGCCCTTTTCGCTTAACCAGCGGGCTATAGGCTGATAAAAGCGCTGTTTCACACCTAGGGCGGCGGCTATAACAATTGTAGCCTTAACGGTCGACTCAGGTTCAAAACGTACACAATGCAGGTAGCGGTTATTGGCGGTGAGCTCAACGCTTTTCATAGTCACTGATTAATTCGGTTAGTTCGGTAAAACAGCATTAAATGGCTTCACCGTCGCTTTTTTATAAACACCGGCTTGCCAGTAAGGATCGTCGTTGGCCCATTGTTCCGCTTCTTCCTGAGAGTCAAATTCAGCGATGACCACTGAGCCGGTAAAACCGAATACACCCGGGTCAAGTTCTGCAATAGCCGGGCAGGGACCGGCGACCAGCAAGCGACCGTCGTTCTGTAAGGCTTTTAAGCGCTCAATGTGAGCGGGACGTGCCTGCTTGCGACCTTCCAGTGAGTTTTCATGGTCTTCTGCGAAAATAACAAACCACATTAGTTTGTGTTCTCCTCATCAATGGCGTGGTGGTACATGTAAAACCCGGTGCCAATTGTGAATATGAGTGAAATACCCAAAATGCCGAATACTTTAAAATTAACCCAGGCTTCCTGACTCCAATACTCCGCAATGTAGAGGTTCACGGCTGCCAATGCCACGCAAAAGATGATCCATGCGTAGGTCAGCCTCAGCCAGGCAATGTCAGGCAATTTGATATCTTTACCCATCATGGCCTGAATCGGGCTGCGTTTTTTCCAAACTAAGCCGCCCAAAAGTAGAAGTGCAATAGCGAGATACACAACAGAGACTTTCATTTTGATGAACCAGTCGTCACGCAATAACAGCGTTACTGCGCCGAACAACATAACAACGACTAATATCACCCAGTGGCGTGTTGTCAGTGGTTGCTTTAGCAGCTTAAGGCCCAATAACTGAACCACTGTCCCTGCCATTAGCACGCCGGTAGCGACGTATATATCGGCCATTTTGTAAAACACAAAAAAAGCGATTATGGGTAAATATTCTAACAACAGGGCCATTAACTACTCCGGTGGCAACTCTATGACAATTGGGTTGCGGCCTTCATGCCTTTTACAAAAGCTCTAAGGTCCGCTGTTTGCTGCGCGTTATTGTCGAGGTTTTTCTCAATAAGCGCAACCACAGCTGAGCCACTAATTGCACCGTCGGCACCTGCCGCAAGCGCCCGTTGTACATGCTCAGGCCGGGATATGCCAAACCCAAGCAAAGTCGGCGGCGCACCTGCTTCTTTCAGTTTGTTAATCAGCTCAGATGCCGGAGCCTGCATTTGCGTGTCGGCTCCGGTAACCCCTGAGCGGCTCAGTAGGTAGACATAACCTGAGCATTGTTCAGCAATAGTGACTAACAGTGCATCACTGGCATCTGGCGGTGCAATAAATACAGCGTCAATACCAATCTCTTTTGCAATGGCGGCAAAACGTTTGGCTTCCTTGGTCGGAACATCGGCAATAAGCACCGAATCAACGCCAACATCTTTCATTTGCTGATAAAAGTCACGAACGCCTTTAGCGTAAATCAAGTTGGCGTAAACTAATAATCCAATGGGTATTTGTGGCGAATAGTCGCGAACTTCTTTTAAAATCTGTAAAATATCATTAAAGGTTGTGCCTGCGTCTAAAGCTCGCAGGTTTGCCCGTTGAATCATGGGGCCGTCAGCTACAGGATCCGAAAATGGGAGCCCGAGCTCCAGTGCATCGGCACCGCCATCGATAAGTGCCTTAATAACTTCCACACTTTGTCCCGGAGTCGGGTCTCCTATGGTGACAAATGGCACAAAAGCGCCCTGATTATCATCTTTTAATTGTGCGAAACACGTTTCATAACGGCTCATTGTTGTTCCTCCGTAGCACTAACTCCAGCATTCTCCTGAGCGCTGAATATACGACGTACGTGATCGATGTCTTTGTCGCCGCGTCCCGACAGGTTAATCAATAAAATTTCAGGTGCATCTGGTTCGGCTGCGCGTTTCAATGCATAAGCTAAAGCATGGGCTGATTCCAGCGCCGGAATAATACCCTCATGACGCGACAGTAACTTAAAGGCTTCCAGTGCTTCCTCATCGGTAACCGATTCATAGCGAGCGCGACCAATGGCTTTTAGATGCGCATGCTGAGGACCTACGCCTGGGTAGTCGAGACCCGCTGATACGGAATAGGATTCTTCAATTTGTCCTTCCGGGTTTTGCATTAAAAATGACAGACAACCGTGCAGAATACCGGGCTTTCCTGCAGTTAGTGTGGCCCCGTGATGCTTGGTTTCCACACCTTTACCGGCAGGTTCAACACCAACCAGCTCGACGTCTTCTTCGTCGATGAAGTCGGCGAACATGCCAATGGCGTTTGAGCCACCACCGACACAGGCAATAACTTCATCGGGTAAACGACCGGCCTGCTCTTTAATTTGAGCCTTAGCTTCCTCACCAATCATGCGATGGAATTCGCGCACTATGGTCGGGAAGGGGTGTGCTCCGGCGGCAGTTCCTAATAAGTAATGAGTATCCGGGTAGCTGGAAGTCCAGTCGCGCAGCGCTTCGTTGACCGCGTCTTTTAAAGTACCGCTGCCGGTATCGACGGGCACAACTTTTGCGCCCATTAACTCCATACGAAAGACATTGGGTTGTTGGCGTTCAACGTCTTTCTTACCCATATAAATAATGCACTCTAAGTCCAGCAGGGCACAGGCAAGGGCTGTCGCGGTTCCGTGTTGCCCTGCGCCGGTTTCGGCAATAATACGGGTTTTGCCCATGCGTTTAGCCAGCAACGCTTGCCCCAGTACCTGGTTGGTTTTATGGGCGCCGCCATGAAGCAAGTCTTCACGCTTAAGGTAAATTTTCGTTTTATTCGGGCTGTGCAGCGGCAGGTTACGGCACAAGCTGAGCGGCGTTGGCCTACCTAGGTAATTTTTCAACAATCCGCGAAACTCAGCTTGAAAATCTTCATCCTGCTGCGCTTCGATAAAGGCCTTTTCCAACTGCTCTAATGCCGGTAATAAGATTTCAGGAACGAACTGGCCGCCGAAATCGCCAAAGTAAGCGGGTAATGACTGACTCATACAGCCTCCTGTTGGGTATGCTTGTCTGATATTTTTGACGAAAATCGACCGTAGTGGCGAATTTTCGTGAATGTTTGAGCTATTTTACTACTATTTTTAACGCCGGGCTTCCACTCTGCTTGAGAGTTAATGTCGACTCCGGCAAAGCCTAGTTCAATTGCACTGGCAATACTGTCGGGGCCAATGCCTCCTGCCAGCAGGCAGCGCAGACGCTCTTCAGAGCTCAATGGTGCCAAAAGATCCCAGTTAAAAGCCTTGCCGCTGCCGCCACCGCGGTTATCCAGGACAAAGGCATCAACCGGCAGGTCCGGCAGTTGTGCCGGGCTTTCAATCGCTAAAGCTTTCCATATTCTGACGGCTTCCATACCGGCTTGGCGTAATTGCTGACGCAATTGAACAACATAGTCGATATCTTCATGACCATGCAGTTGAATAGCGGAAAGACCGACTTTTTCGGCCGTTTCGATAAGGCTCTCTAACGGCTGATCAGCAAAAACACCGACGTACTCAAGGCCAGTGGCTTCGGCTGTTATTTCTTTCGCCTGCTGCTGGGTTACGCAGCGGGGAGAGTGCTCAACAAATATCAATCCACCATATGCGGCGCCTTGTGAGCGGGCGTTTATAGCGTCTTCTGTGCGAGTCAGGCCGCAGACTTTGTTTTGCCCGAGAAGCAGTTTTCGACAGGCTAAATCAACGTCTGGCTGAGCGCTCAATGCGCTGCCAATAAGGAAACCGTTAACAAAGGGAGCAACCCGGCGAATGTCCGCGTGTTCGGAAAATCCCGACTCCGCAATGAGTAAGGCATTCTCCGGTGCCAGCGGAGCTAATTGTGCGCTGCGGTTAAGCTCAATGCTTAAGTCCGTTAAGTCGCGGTGGTTAATACCAATAATGTTCGCGCCCAGGTTTGCGGCACGTTTCATTTCGTTTTCGTTAGCGACTTCGGTGAGCACGTCCATCGCGAGCGATTCGGCGATATCACGCAGGATGGTATACTGAGCATCATCGAGTACAGACAGCATAAGCAAAATAGCGTCTGCGCCAAAGTAACGGGCGCGGTAAACCTGCTCTTCATCAATAAAAAAGTCTTTGCATAAAACCGGCTGAGTCACTTGTCGGCGCACGGCGGTCAGGTAGTCCAGCCGGCCCTGAAAAAACTCAGGCTCGGTTAATACGGAAATGGCCGCAGCATAAGGCTGGTAGCTTATTGCCAACAGCGGTGCATCAAAGTCAGCACGAATAAGACCTTTTGATGGTGACGCTTTTTTACACTCCAGAATAAAACCTGCCTGCTCACCACTTAACGCTTCATATAAACTACGGTCACTGGGGCTGAGCTGAAACTTTATTTCACTCAGGGGCATAAGGTCAGCCTGAGCTTTATTTTGCTCAACTTTGCGATCGACAATGGTTTTCAGCACATTCTTTTTTAAGCTGATGCTGTCAGACATGGTAAGTCTCCTGAGCGTCTTGTACGCGACGTAAATGCAAGAGTGGCTGGCCAGTATCTAAATGTTCCAGCGTTGCAGCAGTTGCGGCTTTCATGTCGTTGTATTGTCCACTTAAATAAAGCAAAGCAGCAACGTTCATAGCAACCGAGTGGCGCTGAGCAGGGCTACCGCCCCCGGCAAGAATGTCTTCCAGAATACGGGCGTTAAAGTCAGCGTCGCCGCCTTTTAATTCGTCAAGCGGGGCGCTGGGAACACCAAAGTCGTCAGGAGTAACCTGGTACTCATTCAGCTCGCCGTCGCGCAGTTCAATGACTTGGGTTGGGCCGTGCAGAGCCAGCTCATCGAGTCCACTTCCATGTACAACCATAGCACGCTTAACCCCCAGTCGTTGCAGGGTTTCAGCCATGGGTCTTACCCACTCCTCACTATAAACACCGAGCAGTTGAGCGTCGGGACGCGCCGGGTTAACTAAAGGACCAATCAGGTTGAATAAGGTGCGTGTTTTCAGGGTTTGTCTTACCGGCATAGCGTGTTTAATGCCCGGGTGATAATGCGGAGCAAATAAAAAGCAAAAGCCATTATCGGCCAGTTGGGCAGAGGCATCCGAAGGATCCAGATTAACGCGAAGTTTAAGTGCTTCGAGTACATCGGCTGAGCCTGAACGTGAAGACACACTTCGGTTACCATGTTTGGCAACCGCCAGGCCCATACTGGCGGCAACTAAAGCCGCGGTTGTGGAAATGTTGATGGTGTTGCTGCCATCGCCGCCGGTACCGCAGCTGTCAATGACTGTGGTATCGGGACGGACAAAAGGCTTTGCGGCCGATAAAATCGCTTCAGCGGCACCGGCTAACTCGGCGGGAGTCTCGCCCCGCATTTTCATGGCAATGAGCGCAGCAGTTACCTGAATGTCGTTGAGCTCGCCTTTAATTAAGCGCTGGAAAAACTCACGGGTTTGATCTTGTGTCAGAGCCTCACCAGACATCAGAGTTTGTAGGGCTTTCATGGCTTTGCTCCTGTTAATAAGTACTGAATGCTGTTACTAAGTAATTGCTTTCCCTTTGGCGTTAAAAGCGACTCCGGGTGAAACTGAAAACCAATGGCATGACTAACGGTTCCTGCTTCATTAAAAAACTCGGCAGCCATGGGGATACTGCCACCGGGGCCATCTAAACTGGCTATTACCTTTGTTGCTTCCGGAAGGTCGTAACCACTTAATGAGTGGTAACGCGCTACAACGCACTGGTTATTATCCGTTGCGGCGGTAAATACGGGATGCGTCACAGTATCGACCTTAGCGGTTTTGCCATGGACAATCTCACCGCAGGTATCAACTCGTCCGCCTGCGTGCTCAATTAACGCCTGAAAGCCCAGACAAATACCCAGCATGGGTATGCGGCCGCTGCAGTATTGGATCACTTCCATCAGGTTTCCGGCATTTGATGGGTGTCCGGGTCCCGGTGACAAGCATACCAGTTGAGGGCCACTGTAATTTTCCAGCTGTTCAATCACATCGGTTGCTGCCAGTTGGTTACGATAAACGACCAGCGGAAAACCTAACTGGCGCAACTCATCCACCAGGTTGTACGAGAACGAGTCGACGTTATCTATCAGTACGATACGAGCTGACTGAGTCATTATAGCGCCTCCTGTTCAGGTAAAGTATGGGCTTGCTGAATTGCCAGGATAACGGCCTTAGCTTTATTCTCTGTTTCGGCGATTTCGCTGGCCGGATCTGAGTCATGCACTACGCCAGCACCGGCCTGCACTATGGCTTCGTCGTTCTTAACAAACGCGGAGCGAATAACAATACAGGTATCCATGTCGCCATTACCGGCCAGATACCCAACAGCACCGCCGTAGCTGCCGCGACGTTGTTGTTCGACCTGGCGGATAAGAGTCGCGGCGCTAACTTTTGGAGCTCCCACTAAAGTGCCCATATTCATGCAGGCGCGGTAAGCGTGAAGAGCATCGCAATCGTTTCGTAGTTTTGCTACTACGCGTGAAACCAGGTGCATAACATGCGAATAACGGTCAACCTGAAGCAGGTCGGCAACGTAACGAGTGCCGGTTTCGCTAATACGGGCTAAATCGTTGCGGGCTAAATCAACCAACATTAAATGTTCTGCCAGTTCTTTTTGGTCAAGCCGCAGTTCCAGCTCCATGCGACTGTCTAAGTCCGGGTTAATACTGCCATCGGCATTTTTACCGCGTGGACGGGTACCGGCAATCGGATAAAGCTCTACTTGATTGGTGTCCTGCTGATATTTCAGTGCGGACTCAGGTGAGGCTCCAAACAGGCAAAAATCCGGATGACTCATAAAAAACATATAGGGTGAGGGGTTATTCTTCTTCAACTGTTGGTAAGCGGCTAACGGATCAGGGCAGGGCATTTTAAAACGCCGGGACGGCACTACCTGAAAAATATCGCCCGCCACAATGTTTTCTTTTAGCCGGGTAACAATGCCTGCAAATTCTTCTGCTGAGGGTGTGGCTGTTACTTTTACATCAATCGGCTGAGGTTGAGGTTCTATTACCGGCAGCTGACAGCGCGCTGCCAGTTCTCCTATACGCTGACTCATAGCCTGATAACGCTGGTCGTGACCGTCACCGCTGAAAACACTGCCAAGAAGCTCAGTGGTTTGCTGTTGATGATTAATAATCAGCAAGGTTTCTGCCAGGTAAAAGACATAGTCAGGGCAGTTGTTTTCGCCTTCTTCAATTTCGGGCAACTGCTCGTAGCTGGCAACGAAGTCATAGGCGAAAGCGCCGCCGAGAAAGACAGAAAACGGGTGTTGTTTTGCTGTGTCGTTCGCTTTATTGAGGTTTTGCTGGAGTAGTCGCAGCGGCTCCATGTTACTGATTTGACGTAAGCGGGAGTCTTCATCCAGTGGCATAGTTGCAGCACTGAAGGTTAATGTCAGTTGGTCTGGTGCTCTTTCAATAGTCGCACTATCTTTAAGCTGTTCTTCAATCCAGCTTAGCAAGGCAGAGCCGTTATCAGTCAGGGCATCAATAGTGACCTGTTGATTGTTACAGGTAATTCGTAATGCTGCATCAATCAGCAGCAAGCTCTTTACCTGCTGCTTGGTGCCGATATCGGCTGAGTCCAGCAGTAAATGCTCACCTTGTGTGCTGCAAGTATTCTGAAATACTTGTAGTGGCTCCGCCTGATAAGGCAGTGACACTCTCAGTGTCTCTAAATTGCCGTCTTGTTCAGTTGTCAGGTTTTTCACCTCAGACCTCGTCTTCTCTCGTTGATTTTTAAACCTGCTCCAGTGAAACGGCAATAAAAAACCCGCTCAAAGGAGCGGGTTTCTCAAAGTGAAGCTATTTACGTTACACGCACAACTACACCACCCGCTCGTTCGGGAAGTGCCACCACCAATGTTGGGTTGTTGTACGTAAAAACATAAGTTGTATAGCTCTCTTAATTCGTTTTAATGCTGACAAACTAACGCTTGCGCGAAAGTCTGTCAATAGTTGTTTTTCTTTCTATTTATACTTTCTATTTATATTCTGCCGGTTTGCCTTTTGAATCCGACTGACGAATAAACTCACGCAAGTCGTCATTGGCTTTCTCTAAGTCGGCACGGCGCAGGTACATCATGTGGCCACTGCGGTAGCCTTTAAAGTCGATACGGTCGCTCATTTGCGTGCTTGGATCTAAGTGCCACATGTTGTACTTCGCATCGAAATAGTTAGTAGCGCCGTCAAAATAACCTGACTGAATTAACACATTCAGGTAAGGGTTTTGCGCCATGGCCTGACGTAATTGCTTACCGGTGTTGTTGTTCGAGCGATCCCACGGATGAACCGGACCGAACATGTTGTATTTAATGTCGGTTACAAAATTTAACTCTTCACGCAGGTAGTAGTTAATGGCTGGCGTGAACGAATGTAACCATGACGTCAGTTCTGCGTTATAGTCAGGACGGTCGCCCGAGCGTTTTTCATCCAGGCCTAAATAGCGTGAGTCAAGGCGGCCAATAGTGCGGTCGCGGTCACGCAGGAGTTCTTTCCAGAAATACCAAGTGCTCGGTGCCAGATTGTTATCTAATACCGCTTGTTTCGATAAACCTGAGTAATAAGCGACGCGTTCAGCCATTTGCTCGCGGGCTTCACCCGTTAGCATGGCGCCTTTCGCCAATGCCGGTAAGTACTGGTCCAGCGTGAATTGTTCAACTTCTGGTAGTAACTCGTCCAGATCTTTGCTCTGTAATGCGTCTGGCAGTGCATCGTGATACCAGGCGGCTGCAGCAAAATAAGGCAGCTGGTTAGCTTGTTTTACTGGGCCATCGCGGTCAATACCAATATCAGTTGGTGACACTAGAATAACGCCGTTTAGATACATCCACTGGCTGTTTTGCAGCTCCAGTGCAAGACCCGATACACGTGTTGTGCCATAGCTTTCGCCAATTAAGTACTTAGGTGACTGCCAGCGGTTCATGCGCGAAGTAAAGGTGTTCATCCACTCGGCAAGATATTTAACGTCGGCATTAACACCGAAGAACATGTCTTTCTGCTTTTCGCGCGACGGCATTTCGCCATCTTCATTTGGCAACACGCGTGAGTAGCCGGTATTGACTGGGTTAATAAAAACAATGTCAGCGACATCAAGAATGGAGTGCGGGTTGTCCTGCACGCCATAAGGTTGAACCGGATAGCCTTCGTCACTCAAATTTAATACTTTTGGGCCTGTGTAGGCAATGTGCATCCAAACCGATGCTGAACCAGGGCCGCCGTTAAAGGAGTAAACAACAGGGCGAGACTCACGGTTATCAACGTCCTGGCGTTCATAATAGGTATAGAATAACGATGCGGTTGGGTTGCCCTCGTCATCCCATACCGGTTGAGTGCCGGCTGTGGCTGTGTAGTCGACAGTTTCGCCATTAATTTCTACGCTGTGTTCGGTAACCACTTCGGTGTCTACCGGCAACATGCGTTTATGATTCGTTGAGCTTTCTTCGGCAACAACAGGTGCTGATACTACCGAGCAACCCATCAGTGACAAAGAAGCAATTAAAGCGAGACTCTTTCGCATGAGATTGTTCTCCGTTTTTTTATAATGTCGCTTCAGATTAACAAATAATTACTTTAAAGAGTCAAAGGTTATGCGATTATTGGGTTTATTCCTGCGACTGGATCCTAATTGAATGAGGTCACCGATGAAAATTACACATTTAACACAGGCTTTTTGCTGGCTTTTGCTTCCGGTTATCAGCTTGTCAGTTAATGCCCAAAACCTGTCTGATGCAATGAAAGACGGTTTACAGACAATGGCGTCGGAGCAGTTAAATGCCGATCTCGAAGTGGAGGAGCTTGAGGTTAACTCACTAACTGATGGCTTGACGGCAAATAACGTTCGCTTTGCAACTCGTGTGGATGCCTTGTCGGAGCCTGAGAATCAATTGTTGTTAGCCAAGCAGTTGGTGTTAACTGGTGACTGGCAGGCGCTTGGCAGCAGTCGTGTTGATATTTCAAAAGTATCCATGTCCGGTGCTCAACTGACCGTGGCATATTACGGCACCGGGCGCTCGAATTTGCATGAGTTTTTAAAGCAGATGAACTCAGTGAAAGTGCAGAAAGTGAGTTCGGTACCGTTAAACTGGCGAGTTGATGAGTGGCTGATGGAAGACGTCACTATTAACTTGTTTGACAAAGGTGAACCCATTTTAAGCGTACATGTAAGAGAGCTTGAGCTGACTGATCTGCAGTCAATGCAAAGTACTGATGCACAGGTGAAAGAATTGCTGTGGCCCATTCTAGAGCAGGTAGCTGAGCAAGTTCGTGATGGTAACCCCAATTTACAGGTAGATAGTATGGCGCTTTCCCGCTTCTTGCTGCGTGAAGCTATGGCGTTCTGAGCTTGAGTTAAACGGGTTTAAGCAGTACAGTTAGGAAAAGTTAAACACCCGTTTAAAATAAGAGGTTGGCGTGGCAAATTCATACCCAAATTTACTAAAACCCCTGGATCTTGGCTTCACAACGTTAAAGAACCGAGTCTTGATGGGGTCAATGCATACTGGCCTGGAAGAAGAAAAAAATGGCTTTAGTAAATTAGCCAGCTTTTATGAAGAGCGTGCAAAAGGTGGCGTAGGTCTTATTGTTACCGGCGGTATCAGCCCAAACTTTCGAGGACGCTTAGCGCCGTTTGGCAGTGAAATGTCAAAGCCCTGGCATGTCGGTAAGCATCGTCAGGTGACCGATGCCGTTCACAAGTATGGCAGCAAAATTTGTCTGCAACTTCTGCACGCCGGTCGTTACAGCTATCATCCGTTTTCCTTAGCGCCCAGCGCGATAAAAGCGCCGATAAACCCGTTCAAGCCAAAAGCCATGTCGGAACGGCAAATTCTCAAGACCATTAAACACTATGCCCGTGGCGCTAAGTTAGCTCAGAAAGCCGGTTATGATGGTGTTGAGATCATGGGTTCGGAAGGTTATTTGATTAACCAGTTTTTGTGTCCAAGAACGAATAAGCGTGATGATAGTTGGGGTGGCAGTTTTGAAAACCGCATGCGTTTTCCGTTGGAAATTGTTAAAGCCGTGCGGTCCGCGGTGGGTGAAAAGTCGATTATTATTTTCCGTTTGTCGATGCTGGATTTGGTGGAAGATGGACATCAGCTGGACGAAGTGCTGCAGCTGGGTAAGCTACTGGAGCAGGCGGGTGTTACCATTATTAATACCGGTATTGGCTGGCACGAAGCCCGTGTACCGACCATTGTCACTTCGGTACCGCGCGGTGCCTTTAGCTGGATAACCGAGCGCGTACGCAGAGAATTATCGGTGCCTGTGGTTGCCGTTAACCGTATTAATACGCCAGAAATTGCCGAGCATATTTTAGAAAGTAACCAGGCTGACATGGTCTCCATGGCACGACCATTACTGGCTGACCCGGAGTTTGTGAAAAAAGCGGAACAAGGTCAGTCTGAACGCATTAATACCTGTATTGCCTGTAATCAGGCGTGTCTGGATCATGTGTTTGAGAATAAACGGGCGTCCTGTTTAGTTAACCCGCAGGCGTGTTTTGAGCAGGAACTGGTCATGAAACCGGTTGAGCAGAAAAAGCGCATTGCGGTCATTGGGTCCGGCCCGGCAGGGCTTGCCTTTGCCTGTCACGCAGCAGAGCGTGGTCATCAGGTCGATTTATACGACAAGTCCGATGAAATTGGTGGTCAGTTTAACTACGCCAAGCAGATTCCGGGTAAAGAAGAGTTTTATGAAACCTTGCGCTACTTTAAGTACCGCATTGAAGACACTGGGGTTAATTTGAAGCTTGGAAAAGAGCAAACTTGCGAAGGGCTGCTGGCAGAAAAATACGATGATGTGGTTCTGGCAACCGGGGTCAGTCCTCGCCAGGTTGATATTCCGGGTGTCGATTTACCGCATGTTTTGGGCTACTTAGATGTTTTACGTGACCACAAAGCTGTGGGTAAAAAAGTGGCTGTGATTGGTGCCGGTGGTATCGGTTTTGATGTTTCTGAATACCTGACCACCGAAAAGTCACTGACACTGGATGAATCTGAGTGGTCAGAGCGTTGGGGTATTGATAAAAGCTACAGTGACCGCGGTGGCCTGAAGCCGCAGCAGCCAGAGCAGAGCCCTCGTCAGGTGTGGTTGCTTCAGCGTAAAGAGAGTAAAGTTGGTAAAGGGTTAGGCAAAACCTCAGGTTGGGTTCATCGTAACGAGTTAAAAAGTAAGTCTGTGAATATGTGGAATGGGGTGACTTATCACCGCATTGTGCCAGAAGGTATAGAAATAGAGCGCGAAGGTGAAAAACAATTGCTGGAAGTTGATAATGTGATTATTTGTGCGGGGCAGGTACCGCAACGGTCATTACACGACGCGTTGCAGTCTGCTGGTCAGACTGTGCACCTAATTGGTGGTGCCGACGTTGCTGCCGAGCTTGATGCTAAACGCGCGATTCGTCAGGGTACAGAACTGGCGGCGGAGATTTAATGCCAGTTTATGATTTACATTGTCACAGTACGCACTCGGATGGTTCATTGTCCGTCTCTGAACTTTTGCACCGGGCTTGTGAGCAGGAAGTGGATGTACTGGCAATTACCGATCATGACTGTGTTGACGGCCTGCCCGAAGCGAACAGTCTGATTGCTCAGGAAAGCCTGCCGATTAAATTGATTAACGGTGTTGAAATCAGCTGTCGCTGGCACAGTTTTGAGATCCATATCGTCGGTCTCAATATCGATCCTGAAGAGGGACAGTTAAAGGCATTGTTAAACGAACAGCAGCAACGTCGTTATGATCGCTTTGATGCCATGCTTGAGAAGTTATACCAACGTGGCGTTAGTTTATCTGCAGAGGACTGTCAGGCGGATGGTATGCCAACACGCAAGCACATCGCCGATGCCATGGTACGCAAGGGGACGGTCAGTAAACCACAGCAGGCTTTTGACCGCTATATTGGTAAAGGCAGTAGTGCTTATGTAAACCCCGAATGGTGCGATATTCCCGAAGCAATAGACGCTATTCATAGCGCCGGAGGCAAGGCAGTGCTGGCGCATCCGCATGGCTATAAGATGTCAAACAAGTGGCTTCGTAAACTTTTGGTAGAAGGGAAAGAGTGGGGGCTTGATGCCATGGAAGTCAGTTTGTGTCAGCAGTCTCCGGGGCATCGTGACGCTTTGGCAAAAATGAGCCGGGAATACGGGCTGTTAGCCTCTCAGGGTTCCGACTTTCACTATCCGGGAAATTGGCGCGAACTGGGCAAAAATCTTTGTCTGCCGGAGGACTGTGTGCCAATATGGGAGCATTGGTCACAGTAGAAGGATTGAGGGGAGATTATGAGTCAATTTTTTGAAATTCATCCGGAAAATCCTCAAGCACGTTTAATTCAGCAATCGGTTCAGATTATTCGTAAAAGCGGTGTGGTGGTTTATCCTACGGACTCGGGTTATGCCATTGGTTGCCAAATTGGTGACAAAGCAGCGGCGGATCGTATTTGTCAGATTCGAGAAATAGACAAAGAGCACAATTTTACCTTAATGTGCCGTGACTTATCTGAGCTTGCGACTTATGCCAGAGTTGATAACGATGCTTTCCGTCTACTGAAGAATAACACCCCGGGGCCTTACACTTTTATTCTGAAAGGTACTAAAGAAGTTCCTAAACGACTTTTGAATCCCAAACGTAAAACTATCGGCATACGGGTTCCGACCAACCGTATAGCAATGGCTTTGTTGGAAGAGTTGAACGAGCCTTTAATGTCGACCAGCTTGATCCTTGGCGAAGGAATGCTGGCTGAATCCGACCCCGAAGAGATTCGGGATAAGCTGGAAAAGTTGGTGGATTTAATTATTGACGGCGGTCATAAAGGTGAAGAACCAACCACGGTTGTGGATTTGTCTGAAGGCGCGCCGACCATTCGCCGTGAAGGCTCCGGAGACACAGAACCTTTTGACTTTTAATGACTTGGTAAGCACTTGGATTAATTATGGCTGAACAGCAGTCACTGCCTTTAGGTTTTGTCCGCGGCGAACCGGTTATAGAAAAACCAGAAGACCTCTATATACCACCGGATGCACTGGAAGTTATTCTGGATACTTTCAGCGGTCCGATGGATTTGCTGTTGTACTTAATCCGTAAACAAAAGCTCGATATTGTTGATATGCCTATTTTGGCCATTACCCGACAGTACGTTGAGTATGTGGATATGATGCAAGAGCTTAAGCTGGAGCTGGCCGCTGATTATTTGGTGATGGCCGCCATACTGGCGGAAATTAAAAGTCGACTGCTATTACCGAAACCGCCTCAGGAAGAAGATGAAGAAGAAGATCCAAGAGCGGAACTCATCAGGCGCCTTCAGGAATATGAAGCCATACGTCAGGGGGCTGAGTATATTGACCAGCAGCCTCAGGTGGGGCGGGACATATTGCTGAGTGAGGTTAATACCAATGCGCGTGAGTGGGTAACATCGACACCGCCGGAAGTTACTTTAGAAGATCTGACGCTTGCCTTTAGTCGGGTATTGCAGCAGGTTGAGCTAAAAGCACACCATCAGATAAAACGGGAACAGCTATCCACACGGGCAAGAATGAGCCAGGTACTGGAACTATTAAGCAATAAAAAATATGTTTCTTTTAGTCAGTTGTTCACCCGCAAAGAGGGGCGAGCTGGGGCTGTGGTCAGTTTTTTAGCAATTTTAGAACTTGTGAAAGAATCAATGGTAGAATTGTCACAAGTAGAGCCTATGAGTGATATTCGCCTGAGTTTGAGACAGCACAGCCAAGATGAATCCGTTACAGCTTAAACAACTTATTGAAGCGGCCTTATTTGCACACCCTCAGCCTTTATCAGCTGAGCAACTGCATCAGCTTTTGCTGAATGAAGGGGAAGCGTCACTTACGGCAATAAAGCAACAGCTTCAAGAGCTGCAATCGGATTACCGGGAGCGGGGTATTGAATTAGTAAAAGTGGCTTCTGGTTACCGCTTCCAAACACGAGCTGAGCTTGGGCAGCGGCTAGCGGGGTTGTGGCAGGAAAAGCCGCCCAGATACTCAAATGCTTTATTGGAGACATTGGCTTTAATTGTTTACAGGCAGCCAATAACCCGCGGTGAAATTGAACAGATACGTGGCGTAAGTGTCAGTAGCCACATAATGAAGACGTTGCAGGAAAGGGGATGGGTCAAAGTGGTCGGACACAAAGAAGTGCCGGGACGCCCTCAACTTTATGCCAGCACCAATGATTTTTTAGATGATTTTAATTTGAGTACTTTATCGGAATTACCCGATATCGATACACTCAGTGAAGATGATGAACGTACCGCTGAGACAGCGACTAACGAGAGAGATGATTCGTAATGACCGAGAAATTACAAAAGGTTTTAGCCCGATCTGGACATGGCTCACGCCGCGAAATTGAAGCTAAAATTTCCGCAGGCCGCATTCGTGTGAACGGTAAAGTGGCGCAGTTAGGTGAGCGTATCGACGCAGATGCCAAGGTGCGCATTGATGGCCACGAAGTTCAGATTAAACCTGAAGAAGAGGTCATTTGCCGTGTTTTGATTTACCACAAGCCCGAAGGTGAGCTTTGTACGCGTAAAGACCCCGAAGGGCGGCCGACAGTTTATGACCGCTTACCACGAATGAGCGGCGCACGCTGGGTTGCTGTAGGGCGTCTGGATGTGAATACATCTGGTCTGTTGCTTTTCACCACTGACGGAGAGCTTGCTAATCGCCTGATGCACCCCAGCCAGCAGGTTGAGCGGGAGTATGCCGTACGTGTGTTTGGTGAAGTAGATGAGGCTATGATGCAACGCCTGAGAAAAGGTGTGCAACTGGAAGATGGGCCGGCACATTTTAATAGCATAAAACCGGCAGGTGGTGACGGCATGAACCGTTGGTTTCATGTCACCTTAAGCGAAGGGCGTAATCGTGAAGTTCGCCGTTTGTGGGAGTCTCAGGAGGTGCAGGTGAGCCGCCTTATCCGTGTTCGCTACGGCGATATTCCTCTGGAAGCCGGTTTGCCGCAAGGTGGCTGGGCGGAGATGAAGCTTGAGCAGGTTAATGCATTAAGAGCGCAAGTGAACTTACCCCCAGAGAAGCACTCATTTCTTGATCCTCGCAATGAAGAATCTAAACAGCGTCGTTTTGCGAAAATACGTAAAGCTACAGCCCGTCATCGGCAGGATAAAAAGCAGAGCAAACGACGGGGTAAATAAGTGGTTATCGGTGAAGGCTGGTTGCCAGATTTTGTGGCAAACCAGCGCTTGTTACTAGCATGGCCGTACCGGGGAGATGTCTGGCGCAGTCATGCAAAGCCGGCGCAAAACGCCTTGCTCAGGTTATTGGATCAGTTACCGGCCTCGGCGCCAGTTTCGTTGGTAGTATCCTCTCAGGTTAAAGGTAACTTGCCTGACTCTCTGAAACGGATTCACCGTATTGAAGTTGATTATGACGATATCTGGTTACGGGATATTGCTCCGCTCTGGCTGAATAATGGAAAAGAGGTAAAAGCCTTGTCCTTCAACTTTGATGGTTGGAGCGGTGTGCAACAAGCGATAACTGCGGACAAGCAGTTTGCTGAAAATTTATGCGGTTATTTCAATTTGTCGCACGACAAAGCACAACTGGTTGCAGAAGGTGGTGCTTTTACCCACAACGGGAAAGGTGACTGGATAGTTGGGTTAGCGTGCATAAAACGAAGAAACCCGGACCTGAGTCATAATGAATTAAAAGCGATACTCAGTAAGTTATTACCTGGCCAGCGTCTCTACTTTTTCAATAACTCTTTGTCGGCTGATGAAACCGGCGGCCACATTGACAATATGGCGATCTTTGTCGATTCTGACACCTTGTTATATGTGTTTACCGACGACGTAACACACCCGGACTATGAAGCCTGCCAGCAGTTGCAGAAGCTTGTCAGTCAATTACCAAAGTTTATTAACGCAATTCCACTTCCCTTGCCGCGGCTGCAGTCAGCAATGCCAGAAGAAAGACAGGATATAGAACTTAACGAACTGAGCTTAAAGCGAACCATTGATTTGCCTTTGCTTTGCAGCTACGTGAATGTGCTGCAGACCGATAAGCTGCTCGTGATTCCTGAATTTGGTTTAGAAACAGATGATGAGGCTTTTCAGCGAATTCAAAATGCTTTGCCTGAGAGGAAAGTGTTGTCGTTTAACGCCAGGGAATTTGTCCTTGGAGGTGGCGGTTTGCATTGTATAAGCCATAATCTGCCAGCTTCATTGAAGCTAACCGCTGGCTAGTCAGTAATAATCAAACGCTCGCGGCCTTTATCTTTAGCTTCAAACAAGACTTTGTCAGCGCGTTTATAGAGCGAGTCAAAGCTATCGTCCGGGTGGGCGTTAGTGAAGCCCATGCTAAAGGTCACGCGATAATCATTTGGTAAACCGTCAATGGGGCTTTTATTCAGTTCTTCAGTTATGCGCTCGAAAATGTTTTTCGCGTCTTCTTTACTGGCGTCGAAAAACACCATTAACCATTCTTCTCCGCCCAAACGGCCAAAACTGTCATGATTACGCAGACTTTGTTTAGCAACTGCAGCGAAACGTTTCAGTACATTGTCGCCGACATCGTGGCCGAACTGGTCGTTTATCGTTTTAAAATAGTCAAAATCTACAACGGCTAATGCCAATTGGCGCTGTTGCTCCTGAGCTTGCTCCAGCCCTTTTTTGCATATACGAACAATAGCTCGTCTATTGGGGGCATTCGTCAGATCATCTTTCAGAGCGAGTTCTGCGAAATTCTTACGAGCCTTCCATTGTTGGTATAAAAAGGCTGAAACGATAATGACAACCAGGAAACCGGAAATGATAATCCATATGAGGAGGTAATACGACGTTTGCTGCTCCTGGAGCTCCAGTTGCTGCAATTCGTTCTCTTTCTTTAACAATTCGTTAGTTGTTTCCTGTTCTTTAATTTCCAGGCGCACCATAATTTCCTGCACCTGTTTATCACGAGTTTGTTGCTGAACTTTCTGCATGAAGTTTACGGACATTTTATAATGCTTAAGAGCAGCTTCGTAGTTACCTATTCTCTGATAGTAGTCCGACCAATGTTCGTGCAGAGTTTGATGTAGCTCGTCATTTGTGAGTGTATTGATGATAGAAGTTGCAGCCTCTAACTGACTCAGAGCATTATCAAGTTTATCAGTGCCTAAATAGACCGACACCATACTTAATCGGCTTTGTGCTTCCATGGGGTGTGCGGCGGCAGACTTAAATTGGGGGAGTGCCTCATTAAGGCGTGTTAAAGCTTGCTGGTAATCTTTGTCTGCAATATCTATTGAAGCCATTTGAAACAGTGCGTATGCAACACCCAGATCATCATTAATTGCTTCGCTGATTTCTAAAGCGGCTTTAAAATGTTGCTCGGCTTGATTGTCGTTTCCTGCGGCCTGATAGGCCCGGGCAAGGTTATATTCCAATACCGAGACATCCCACTCACCAAGGTGCTCCCTGCTTATATCCAGAGCGTCCTGTATGTGTGCTAACGCGATGTCATTAGCCCCGACATCCATATAAATAGAGCCGATAAGGGCGTGGAATTCCATTTGCAGTCTGGGGCGCGCAGTGTAAGCGCTTCGGTTTAGCTGCTCCAAAATTTGAAGGGCACGGGCAATATCACCCGTGTTCTGCATGACTTGAGCGTGCAGAATCTCTGCTTCAATCTGCAAGTCTTTATTGCCGGAAGCTTTTGCGTACTCTATTGCGTAGACAATGCTTGTATTAGCCTGCCGGAGTTTCCCTCGCTGCAGGAAATACCAGGTTTGGTTCATTTTCAACAGCGTTTTTGCAATTTTTGACTCCGCCAACTCTGCAAAACGCAAGCCTTCCTGAATTGCACGTTGTGCTTCACTTTCTTTACCAGAATAACGGTAAGCCTCTGCTTGCAATGCGTAGGCCATAGCCAATTCTTCAAACTGACGCTGGTTATCGTACTGCTCTATGAGCTCCGAAGTCTTTTCTATCCATACATCGGGGTTACTGCTGGCTTCAACACGCTGCTGCTGCCACTCTTGAGCCATTACCATAGGAGCGGCTACCAGCAGAATGATGAATAAGATGTTACGGATTTTTTGGAACAAAACGACCCTGACTGTTAAAAAAGTGTTGAAGTATCAAGTATCTTACTCCGAGTGCAGCGCATAGCAATGATTTAATTGTCAGAGGAAGACTGATTTTGGGTTAAGAAAGTGACTTCAACACGTGCTTCAATGGTCTGCTGGCCCGGTAGCGATACTTTATCTGAGCGACTACTCATTTCGGCCATCTGCATAATTACCGGCCGTGACATTGATTGCTCAGCAATGCTTAATGTGCTTTTTAGTTCCAGTCCTGCCGCTGTAGCAAGACGCTCAGCTTTCGCCTTGGCTTGTTGGTATGCATTCACCAGTGCTTGTTCATATAAACCTTGTTGGTCGCTAATTTCAAACTTAACCTGACCAACACGAGTAACCCCGCGCGCCAGGGCAAGATCGATAATGCTGTCGTAATTCTCCGGTTCCAGCAAAGTGATCTGAACTTCGCGTTGCACGACAAATCCGTTTTGTTCTGTTTTGCCATCGTCATTTTGTTCATAACGTGGATAAATCTGCAATTGATAGGAGCGGATGTCTTTATCTTCAACTCCTTTATTATTTAAATCGTTAATCAGACGGTTGGTTGTTTCATCGACTAAAGTCTTTTGCGAGCTGAGCTTATTTCCGCGCTCTTCAATCCAGAAGGTGAGTGACATTTGGTCCGGAATAGCCGATACGCTTCCACTGCCCGAGGTCGACAATGTACGTTCATTAGCTTGAGTGACAGTGCTAAATGCTACTGTAAGAAAAGCAAGACAGGTTAAGAGAAACCTTGATTTTGTGTGGCTCTGAGTCATATTAATCATCCTTAGACCAAATTCCATAGTTACGTGTTGGAGTATAGACCATGGACGAAAGTTCAGAATATGACGAGAAATCGTTGCGCGACAGTGCCTTCAGGTTGCTTGCTATGCGCGAACAAAGTCGTACTGAATTAAAGCGTAAATTAATACAAAAGCAATGGCCCGCAGACATGGTTAAGCGCGTTGTTGATGAACTTGATAACGAAGGATGGCAGAGCGACGAGCGTTTTGCCGCAAGTTTTATTCGCGAGAAAGTAGGGCAAAAGCAGGGGCGGTTAAAAATCCTTGCTCAAGTAACTCAACAAAAAGGCGTCTCTGCGCAGATTGCTGAAAGTGTGCTCGATTCAATGGAAGTTGACTGGTTTGAGTTGTGTGCAGAGTTGAAACAAAAGAAATTCGGCGATGACCAGCCTGCGGACGAAAAAGAGTGGAGTCGTCAGGTTCGTTTTTTGCAGCAAAGAGGCTTTGCTCCGGAGCAAATTTTCGCTTGTGTCAATCGACCACGACGCTAGGCTAGGCGGCTACTTCATGATAGTCTTAGGCCATTAAAATATTGACCTAAAGTCACTCAGTTAAGAAAAGTAGGACTCAACATGAGCATGAACAGTGCCCAAATTCGTGATGCATTTTTAAATTACTTTGCTGAACGAGGACACGAAAAAGTGCCTTCGTCATCAATGATTCCAGGCAACGATCCAACCCTCTTATTTACCAATGCGGGAATGGTTCCGTTCAAAGATGTTTTTCTGGGTACTGACAAGCGCCGTTATAACAAAGCCACCTCTGCGCAACGTTGTCTTCGTGCCGGAGGTAAGCATAACGACCTCGAAAACGTTGGTTATACCGCTCGTCATCATACATTTTTTGAAATGATGGGGAATTTTAGCTTTGGTGATTATTTTAAAAAGCAGGCAATTCAATATGCCTGGGATTTTTTAACCAAAGAGTTGAAATTACCGGCGGAAAAGCTTTGGGTAACGGTCTTCACTGAAGACGATGAAGCTTACGATATTTGGGCAAAAGATATCGGTGTTCCGGAAGACCGCATTTCACGCATTGGTGAAAAGGATAATTTCTGGTCTATGGGTGATACTGGTCCTTGTGGACCTTGCTCTGAGGTTTTTTATGATCATGGTCCGGAAGTCTGGGGCGGTCCTCCGGGGACACCAGAAGAAGACGGCGACCGTTATATAGAAATCTGGAACCTGGTCTTTATGCAGTATAACCGTCAGGCTGACGGAACTTTTGAACCATTGCCCGATCCGTCGATTGATACAGGCATGGGGCTTGAGCGCATTTCTGCCATTATGCAGAACGTTCACAGCAACTACGAAATTGACTTATTCCAGGCCTTGATTAAAGCGGCAGCTGAAATTATTGGTACCGACGATCTTGATAATAAGTCGTTGCGGGTAATCGCTGATCATATTCGTTCGTGTTCATTCCTGATTACTGACGGCGTGATGCCATCTAATGAAGGCCGTGGTTATGTGCTGCGTCGTATAATACGAAGAGCCGTGCGTCACGGACATTTATTAGGTGCTAAAGATGCTTTCTTTTTCCGCTTAGTTGATGAGTTAGCACGACAGATGGGCGATGCGTACCCTGAGTTAGTTCAGAAACAGCAGATCATTAAAGATGCGCTGGAGCGAGAAGAGCAGCAGTTTGCCCGGACACTTGAGCGAGGCCTGGCTATTTTGTCTGACGAAATTAGTCAGCTTAAAGGCAAAGTGATACCCGGCGATGTTGTATTCAAACTTTATGACACCTATGGTTTTCCGGTTGATTTAACAGCGGATATTGCACGTGAGCATGAGCTGACAGTTGATGAGGAAGGCTTTGAACAAGCTATGTCTGAACAGCGTCTGAGAGCTCAACAGGCGTCTCAGTTTGGTATGGATTATAACCAACAGTTAAAGTCTGAAAATCAAACGACATTTACCGGATACGATGATGTTGCCGGGCAGGCAAAAGTGGTTGAGCTTTTCAAAGAAGGGCAACCGGTGGAAGAGTTACAAGCTGGTGACAAAGGTATTGTTGTTCTTTCAGAAACACCGTTTTACGCAGAAAGTGGTGGTCAGATAGGCGATAAAGGTGTGTTAGTTGCAAGCGGTAACGCTTTTGAAGTTACTGATACTCAATACATTGGTAAAGCAATAGCGCACCATGGTGTTGCCAAAGCGCCTGTGAAGTTAAATGACAGTGTAAAAGCTGAAATTGATTCAGAGCGTAGAGAAAATATTAAACGCAACCATTCTGCGACTCACTTGCTTCATGCCGCTCTTAGAAACTTGTTGGGTGAACATGTTACGCAGAAAGGTTCGTTAGTTGAGGCCGATAAAATGCGCTTTGACTTCTCGCATTTTGAACCCGTTACAAATGAACAACTGGCTCAGCTTGAGCGTGAGGTGAATGCTCAAATTCGAACTAACTTGCCATTACAAACTGAACTCATGGCAATTGATCAAGCGAAAGAAGCCGGCGCCATGGCGTTGTTTGGAGAGAAGTATGACGATCAGGTGCGTGTTGTGCGCATGGGAGACTTCTCTATGGAACTCTGCGGTGGCACGCACGTAAAAGCGACTGGTGATATCGGTTTATTCAGAATAACCTCTGAAGGGGGAATCGCATCGGGTGTCCGTCGTATTGAAGTTGTAACCGGTGAAGCCGCTATTCGCTACACCCAACAACAACAGTCTATATTGCAAAATCTTGCCGGTGAGTTAAAAACCGAGTCGAACTCTGTCGCTGAAAAAGTACAGCAGTTGCAGCAGAAGTTTCGTGAGCTTGAGCGTAAAAATGAACAGTTACAACAGAAATTAGCACAGCAAGCTGGTGGCGGTTTAATCGCCCAGGCCATTGATATTAATGGCGTTAAAGCAATAATTGCGGAGTTGGATCAGGCGGATCCTAAATCTTTACGCGGTTTAGTTGATGACCTGAAGAACCAAATTGGTTCCGGCATCGTATTATTAGGAACTGCAAATGGTAATAAAGTCAGTCTTATAGCTGGCGTTACTGCCGATTTAACGTCTAAAGTTAAAGCAGGGGATATTGTGAATCAGGCGGCTAACGTGGTTGGTGGTAAAGGCGGTGGTCGCCCTGATATGGCCCAGGCGGGTGGTTCACTCCCGGAACAGTTAAATGAAGCTCTGGCTACCGCAACAACTTGGTTACAACAGCAACTCTAGTTGTCGTACCGAGGGTTAAAAACACAACGAAAAATTATGCGTTTCGTTATAGTGTAATCGCTCTCAGTATTGGTAGACTGCTTACGACAGTTCAGGGAAATGTTCGATATTCGCGGTAAGAATCGGAACAGTATTGAAGGAGCAATCTATGCTAATTTTAACTCGCCGTGTAGGTGAAACATTGATGATAGGTGATGATGTTTCGGTCACTGTTCTCGGCGTTAAGGGAAACCAAGTGCGTATTGGTGTTAATGCCCCGAAAGACGTTTCCGTTCATCGCGAAGAGATTTATATGCGTATTCAGTCCGAAAAGGACGATGAGCAAGATAAAGAATAAACTTTCAGACTAAGACCGGCGAAAGCCGGTCTTTTTTTATGTTTTCGGGCATTTTGCAGAAAATTCATGCGAGATGGTTAATTATCCCACACTTAGACCCGAGTTTTTAAAAAAGCGATTGACATTATTGCCAACATCGCTAGAATTCACGCCACAACGATTTGGAGAGGTGGCCGAGTGGCTGAAGGCGCTCCCCTGCTAAGGGAGTATAGGGTTTGTAGCCCTATCGAGGGTTCGAATCCCTCCCTCTCCGCCAGTCGTTTATAGTAACAATACGCGCTCGTAGCTCAGCTGGATAGAGTACCTGGCTACGAACCAGGCGGTCGGAGGTTCGAATCCTCCCGAGCGCGCCATATTGTTACTAACCTGAATACGCGCTCGTAGCTCAACTGGATAGAGTACCTGGCTACGAACCAGGCGGTTGGAGGTTCGAGTCCTCCCGAGCGCGCCATTCTTTTTACTCCCTATAGTGTATCCTGCTTAATTTTCAATCGCATTTAATCTCTGAATACCCACTATTTACTGCTGTATCTCCTTGCGTGACTTGCTACCATAGTATTTAATAATTTTATAACAATACCTTAGCAACCAATTAGGAGTGCTTCGTGTCGGAACTGCTCAGTCAAGCTGCGCAACTCATGCTCGTTGGTATGGGTGCAGTCATTATCTTTCTTTGTCTACTGGTCGTTGCCATGAGCGCGATGAAGCGTTTGATCCCAACGCCGGAGGCTGTTACCAGCCGTCACTCTCCAGTCAAAGATAAAAACTCTGATACGGCACCTCCTGCGGTACTGGCTGCAATTTCAGCTGCCATTCATCATTATCGCAATGGCACGAAAGCAGCGAATAACAAGGAGAAATCATAATGAGTAAACCCCTGTTACTGACAGAGTTGGTACTTCGTGACGCTCATCAGTCACTACTCGCAACGCGGATGCGTCTGGAAGACATGTTACCTATTGCCGAGAAGCTGGACAGCATCGGTTATTGGTCAATGGAGTCCTGGGGGGGAGCGACCTTTGATTCTTGTATTCGCTACTTGGGCGAAGACCCTTGGGAGCGCATTCGTGAATTGAAAAAAGCGATGCCTAACACTCGTCAGCAAATGTTGCTCAGAGGACAGAACCTATTGGGTTATCGCCATTACGCTGACGATGTTGTAAAACGTTTTATTGAACGAGCTAAAGAAAATGGCGTTGATGTTTTTCGTATTTTTGATGCGATGAACGATGTTCGTAACCTAAAAACTGCGATTAAAGTGGCTAAAGATGTTGAAGGCCATGCACAAGGAACACTTGCCTATACTGTCAGCCCGGTGCACACACTGGATAAATGGGTGGCAATGGCACAGGAGTTAGAAGATTTAGGCTGTGACTCTCTATTCATTAAAGACATGGCTGGGTTATTAAGACCGAACGATGCCTATGAGCTGGTTAGTGCGTTGAAGAAGAACACCGACTTGCCTATTGCAATGCAGTGTCACGCAACAACAGGCTTAAGTGTTGCGACCTATCAAAAAGCAATCGATGCCGGTATTGATATGCTGGATACCGCTATTTCTTCAATGAGCATGACTTATGGTCATTCGCCGACTGAAACTTTGGTTGCAATGACAGAGAATACAGACCGGGACACCGGCTTGTCTCTGCCGGACCTCGCTGAAGTAGCCAGTTATTTCCGTGAAGTTCGGAAGAAGTACGCGAAATTCGAAGGCTCTTTAAAAGGCGTCGATGCACGCATTCTTCTGGCCCAGGTTCCGGGTGGTATGTTGACCAACATGGAAGGCCAGCTGAAAGAACAGGGTGCACTGGATAAATTTGATGAAGTACTGGAAGAAATTCCAAAAGTACGCGAAGACCTTGGCTTTATTCCTCTGGTTACACCAACGTCACAAATAGTAGGAACCCAGGCGGTTCTGAACGTATTGAGCGGTGAGCGTTACTCCAACATCTCTAAAGAGACAGCTGCCGTTTTGAAGGGTGAATACGGCGCGACTGCAGCAGAGGTGAATAAAGAGCTACAGAAACGAGTTTTGGATGGTGAAGAAGCCATTACCTGTCGTCCGGCAGATTTGCTGGACAACGAACTGGATGCACTCACGAAAGAACTTAAAGATAAAGCAACTGATGAAGATATTCGTCTTGCTGATGACGTTGTGGATGATGTTCTGACTTATGCACTCTTCCCTCAAATTGGTTTGAAGTTTCTTAAAAATCGCGATAACCCCGATGCTTTTGAACCTGCGCCGGGTGAAGAGCCTGAAGAAAAAGCTGAGGCCAAAGAAAAAGAAGCGCCTGCAACAACGGGTAGTGTCGAGCAGTACGAAGTTGAAGTTGACGGTAAACGCTATAACGTCAAAGTTGGGCCTACAGGTAAGTTAGATTCAGTGAAGTCAGCCTCATCTGACGAACAGTCTAAGTCATCTGAAACGCAGTCCGACGCCTCCGATGAATCAAGTTCTGGTGAGGGAGAAACCATTAAAGCGCCGCTGGCCGGTAATATTTTTAAGGTGGTCGCCAAAGAGGGAGCAACGGTTAAAGCAGGCGATGTTGTGCTGGTGTTGGAAGCGATGAAAATGGAAACCGACATTAAAGCGGAGAAAGACGGTAAGGTTCAGTCTCTTCACGTAAAAGAAGGTGATGCTGTGACCGTCGGCGATGCTCTGGTGACGGTAGGCTAATATGGATAAGCTGCAGATATTATGGGAAACCACTGGCATTGCCGCAATGACGTTCGGCCAACTCAGTATGATTGTTGTTGGTGGTGTGTTGCTGTACCTGGCCATTTCAAAGAAGTTTGAGCCGTTATTGCTGCTGCCAATAGGTTTTGGTGCAATTCTGGCAAACATTCCTTTAGGCGGTTTCACAGAGCCGGGTGGTGTTCTCTATTACGTTTATAGTGTTGGCATCGATACGGGTATGTTCCCGTTGCTTATTTTCATGGGGGTTGGCGCATTAACTGACTTCGGGCCGTTATTGGCAAACCCCAAAATGCTGTTTTTGGGTGGTGCCGCTCAGTTCGGTATTTTTGCAACCTTATTTGGAGCTATTGCCCTGAACGGGATTCCGGGCATTGAGTTTTCGATGTCGGATGCTGCTGCAATTTCTATAATTGGTGGGGCTGACGGGCCAACAGCGATTTTCCTGGCATCAAAGCTGGCACCTGATTTATTGGGGGCAATTGCTGTCGCGGCGTATTCGTATATGGCATTGGTACCTATTATCCAGCCCCCGATAATGAAGTTGCTAACCACTCAAGCTGAGCGTGAGATTAAAATGGAGCAACTGCGCCCGGTAGCTCGTCGTGAAAAACTTTTCTTCCCGCTAATAGCTATGGGCCTGACGTTGTTGTTTTTACCTTCAGCAACGCCTTTGGTTGGCATGTTCTGTCTCGGAAATCTGATGCGTGAATCGGGTGTGGTTGAGCGTTTAACAAAAACCACTCAGAACGAGCTGATTAACATTGTGACCATCTTCCTTGGTTTGGCTGTTGGCTCTAAATTGCAGGCAGATCAATTTCTCAGTTTCCAAACGCTGGGCATCTTGGTATTAGGTGCGGTGGCATTTTCCATTGGAACCGCCAGTGGCATCTTAATGGCGAAGCTGATGGGCAAACTGAGTAAAGACCCGATTAATCCGTTAATTGGAGCCGCAGGGGTTTCAGCCGTTCCTATGGCGGCCCGGGTGGTGAATAAAGTTGGGTTACAGGCAAACCAGCAAAACTTCTTGCTGATGCATGCTATGGGCCCTAATGTCGCCGGAGTATTAGGTTCAGCAGTGGCTGCGGGCGTTTTACTAGCATTGGTTTAACGTCCGGTAAGAAACATCATCGCCGTGTAAAAAGCGGCGATGACAGCGCTTATTACTGCAATATATACAAAGCCTTTATAACCCTGTTTGATACTCCAGCCATTAGCGCGCAAATACAGCAACCAAAGCAGACTCAGTAATAACGGAATAATAAAAAAGTATCTTGTCATGGCAAGTCCTTAAGACTGATGTTGCTGAATGGCTTCTAAATCAACTGCTGCCTGATGAGCATAACGTAAACGCTTTTCCAGTTCTGTAATCTGGTCGGCAACTTTATCGATATTGCCTTCGGCCATAAACTGCTCTAAATCAGCCGCTTTATTTTGTAATTGTGTAAATCCAAGATTAGCCGCTGCGCCTTTTAACGAATGAAAGTAACGACGAGCGCTGTCGTGCTGACCCCGGGTGATAAAATCAGAGACCTTGGTTGCGCTGCCCTGGTACGTTTCATAAAGCTGCTCAACCAGCTTAAGGTAAAGCTCTACGTTATACTGTAACCGTTTTAATGCGGCCTCAAATTCAATACCTTTCACCTGTGGTATACGGACGGGTGGCTTAGCCGGTTCATCCTCTTCAGTAGCGGCAGGTGCTTCTGGCTGCTGATTATTCGTGTAGTCGCCGGGAACAGCCCATTTAATAATAGCTTTAATCAATTGCTGCTCATCAATAGGCTTGGCAATGTGCCCCTGCATGCCAGCGGCTAATGATCGCTCTTCATCACCACTCATTGCGTTGGCGGTCATTGCCAGAATCGGAAGCTGCTGATAGTTAAAGTCCGCACGTATGGTCCGGGCTGCTTTAAGCCCATCCATGACAGGCATCTGAATATCCATTAGAACCAAAGAATAATTTTTGTTGTGAACGGCCTCTACGGCTAATTGCCCATTTTCTACGATATCCACTTTGAACTTATGGCTTGTAAGAATTTCTCTGGCGACTTGTTGATTAATTTCATTGTCTTCTACCACCAAAATGGGGGCCCGCAGAATACTCTCCGGGATACCGTCGCCGCTCTCTGCATCGTTTTCATCAGGGAGTTCACGTTGGAATAACGTCGAAGCCAGACTCCTACCCAAAGTTGACGCGGTAAAAGGCTTTGAAATGATGTCATTGACTCCCGCTTGTTTGGCCTTTTCCGATAACTCTTCGGCATAGTAACCCGTTGCCAGAGTCAGTTTAGGACGAACATCGTCTGCGTAACGTTCTGTTATTGTCTGGCAAAATTCAAGACCATCCATGCCGGGGAGACGCCAGTCAACTAATACTAATTGATAAGGGTTGTCCTCTTCTACGGACTGCTGGAAAACTTGCAACGCCTGTTCTGCAGTGCGACAAACTTTTACATCAACCTGGTAACTGCGCAGCATTTCATACAACATTTCACGAGTACTTAAGTTGTCATCAATGGCAAGAATACGCACGCCGCTGAGCTTTTGCAGAAGATATTGATGGTGGCTGTTGTCTTGTTCTTTCTGTAGGGGGAGCTCCACTTCTATGTAAAAAGTTGAGCCTTGCCCAGCCGCACTGGTGACACCGATATCGCCACCCATAAGCAATATAAGGCGACGGGAAATAGCCAGCCCAAGGCCCGTTCCGCCATATTTTCGGGTTGTCGAGGTATCGGCCTGAGTAAAAGCTTTAAACAGGTTGGCTCGCTGCTCTTCATCCATACCGATACCGGTGTCGGTGACGGAAATACGCAACAGAACATTGTCTTTTGAGCTATCCAGCAAGTTAACCGCTACATTAATTTCGCCGTCTTCAGTGAACTTAATGGCGTTGCTGATGAGGTTAACCAAAACCTGATTCAACCGCAGCGGATCGCCTATCAGGCGGGTGGGTATATTGGCCGGCAAATTAATGATGAATTCAAGATCTTTATCATAGGCCCGGTAGGCAAACATGTCTGCAAGAGAGGTTAGTACGTCCTGTAAATCAAAAGGAATTCGCTCAACGGTTAGTTTGCCGGCGTCAATTTTTGAAAAGTCCAGAATGTCGTTAATAACACCGAGAAGTGCCTGTGATGAGGAATCGATGACCTTTATATAGCGTTTTTGTTTTTGATTCAGTTCTGTTTTTAGACAAAGGTTTGCCATACCCACAATTGCGTTAATTGGAGTACGAATTTCATGGCTCATGTTAGCCAGAAACTCGCCTTTTGACTGGTTTGCGCGTTCAGCCGTCTCTTTAGCTTTCTCCATCTCCTCAGCAACAGACTTAATACCAGAAATATCGTAGTAGCTGCCAAGGATACCAATAATGTTATGGTCATCATCGTAAAGAGGAACGCTGGAGTGCTCTACCCATTGGCTCTTATTGTCAACTTTTAGTTCTATTTCTGCATTGACAGAAGGGGCTTTCTGGCTAAATGTCTTTTTATCTCTTTCCAGTAAAACGTCATTAGCAGCAAGTGATTCAATTTCGGCATCTGACTTACCAGTCAAAGACTCCGGTGCAACGCCAAAATCGTTGGCAAAAGCGCGGTTTCCGCCCAGCAGTTTAAGTTGAGGATCGCGCCAGTAAACTCGTGTTGGCAGGTCATTAAATACTTGCTCAAATAGTTGCAGTGAGTCGGACGACAGAAAGGGTTGGCGAAAAGGTGCGGTCAGAGCATTACGTCTCGACCACCACCAAATAACGACACCGATAATCAAACTGAACAATATCATTGCGACTAATACTGTGTCGCTCCAGGGTGCAGGCAATAGTGCGTACAACGCCAGACTGGTTACCTGAAGGATGACAAAAATTAGTTGTAAAAACGTCCAGAATGAGTTCATGGTTAATCCGTAACCGAGTGGTTATATAATCGGCATGTAGTCTGCCACGTTGAGCCTGAATCGCCAAGGTATGAACGCAAATTAACAGTGACAAACATAGACCTTTGAGCGAATTACCAGTAAGCTAATCGGCAGAAAACTATCCGCCTCAGTGAATGGAGTTGTCTTTTGCAAGCAACATTTCAAGCAGTTATCGAAAATCTTAAGCAATCGGGTAAAACAGCAGTCTGGCAGGGCATCGGGCGTGGTATTGAGCGAGAAGCTTTGCGCATAAAAGAAAATGGAACGCTGGCACCAGGCGATCACCCGCAGGAGTTAGGGAAAACCCTGACTCACCCAACAATTACGACCGACTACTCAGAGAATCTGCTTGAGTTTATTACCCCAGTGGCAAGTAATATTGAAACCACACTGGAGCAGCTTCGTGATATTCACCGGGTAACTTATAAAGCCATTGGTGATGAGCTGTTATGGCCAATGAGCATGCCTTGTTATATCGGATCTGACGAGGATATTCGTATTGCTAAGTATGGTGACTCTCACTCCGGGCGAATGAAAAGTCTTTATCGCCGCGGTTTAACCTATCGTTATGGCGCCACTATGCAAGTCATTGCCGGTGTGCACTACAATTTCTCGGTTTCCGATGAAATGTGGGAAGAGCTGGCTGCGATTGAAGGCGTTAGCAATAGCCAGGATTTTCGCACTAATCAATATTTTGCACTGATTCGTAACTTCAAGCGCATAGCCTGGGTTATTCCTTATTTGTTTGGAGCGTCTCCGGCTTTGTGTAAGTCGTTTTTCTGCCAGACCAATAATGAGGAAATACTGAACCAGTGGAATTTCGATACCGTTGGTAAAGGAACAGTCTATCTTCCTTATGGTACGTCATTACGAATGAGTGACTTGGGTTATACCAACAAAGAACAGGCAACGCTCAAGATAACCTACAACTCTCTGCAGGAATATGTTTCAGGGTTACGTAAAGCCATTACAACGCCGTCTCAGCAGTTTTCGAAAATTGGTGTAAAAGTAGGCGACGACTACCGTCAACTTAACGATAATATTTTGCAGATAGAAAATGAGTTTTACTCACCTATCCGCCCTAAACAAACCGCGCATGACGGCGAAACACCAAGTCAGGCTCTTGAGCGAGGCGGTGTCGAATATGTTGAAATCAGAGCTCTGGATGTCAATCCGTTTAGCGATGTTGGTATTACCGCTCAGCAAATGCATTTTCTTGATTTGATGTTGCTGTACTGTTTGTTGCAACCAAGTGAAGACATGAGCTGGGAACAACAGCAACAAGCCGATAAAAACTTTACCAAAGTGGTTATGCAGGGTCGGGATCCGCGCCTGAGTTTGCAACAAAATGGTATTGACCGTTTAATGGCAGACTGGTTAGAAGAGCTGTTTGCTGATTTTACTCCGTTGGCAAAAGCTTTAGATGATAGTTCGGGAGAGAAACGCTACCAAAACCATTTAGCTGATCTTTACGAGTGGGTTTTGAATCCGGAACGAACACTTTCAGGACAAATTTTAGGGCTGCTTAAAGAACAGAATAGAGACAACAGCAGTTTAGGCATGCAACTGGCTAAGCAGTACCGTGAGCAGTTTAATAATGAGTCACTAAGTTATTACGTGCAGAGTGACTTTACTAAATGGGCGCAAGAGTCGGAACAAGCTTTTGCAGACCGTTACAAACAAGACAATAAAGTTGACTTTGATACCTTTCTGGCAAATTATTTCAGTCAGGCTGCAAAGTCTGGTCAGGTATCTAACTGAAAGACATAAAAAAACGCAGCCCAAAAGGACTGCGTTAAACAAAACGTTCAGGGATGAACATGAATGCATTTTCTCAGTTACAACCTGTATTCAATTACTAAGAGTTTAATGAGTGAATAAAGTTCAATGGCAATAAAATATTTTTTTCCTATTCAGCCGAAACTGTTAACCAGTGCGCTGTTCATCGTGACACTTAGCGGCTGCGCGACACCTCCACCGGCGAACCCGGAAAATGTCTGCCATATTTTTGAAGAGCACCGAGACTGGTATCACGCCGCTGCCGATGCACGTGAGCGTTGGGGAGTCCCCATTCATGTGCCAATGGCAATGATGTATCAGGAAAGCTCATTTAAGCATAATGCTCTGCCTCCAAGAGACTACCTGCTGGGCTTCATTCCCTGGGGAAGAGTCAGTTCAGCTTACGGCTATTCACAAGCTAAAACCATGACCTGGGAAGATTATCAACGGGAAACCGGTAATGGTTGGGCCAGTCGTGACGACTTTGAAGACGCCATTGATTTCATGGGTTGGTTTATTTCCAAAACGCACAAAATTAACGGGGTCTCAAAATGGGATGCTTACGGGCAATACCTTAATTACCATGAAGGTTGGGGTGGGTATCAGAGAAAATCTTATTTGAAGAAACCCTGGCTGGTTAAAGTATCCAGGGTAGTGAAAAGCCGCTCTATGACCTATGCCGCACAATTGAATAAATGCGAAGAAGATTTAAAACGCGGTTGGCTGTGGCGATTGTTCTTTGGTTAATCATTAGATTGAACATCTGGTTTTCGGTAAAGCTTAGGCAAAACTCTGACTTGTTTGATCATGGTGTCGCCAATTTCGATGAGCTCTACCGGATAACCGCCTAAACGTAGCGACAATCTGGAGTCAGGGATATCACCAAATTGTTCAATAATCAGACCGCTTAAGGTTTTAGGCCCGTCTATTGGAAAGTCCCAATTCATTTCTTTGTTTAGCTCGCGTAAGTTAGCGGAACCGTCCACTAAGAAACTGCCATCGCTTTCCAGAGTAACGGATTCACTGGGAGCCGGCGCCATGGACGTAGTGAAATCACCGACAATTTCTTCAAGGATATCTTCCAAAGTCACCAGACCCTGAATGTCGCCGTATTCGTCAACAACCAGGCCAATACGCTCTTTACGTCGTTGAAACTTTAGTAGCTGAACATTCAGAGGTGTTCCTTCCGGAATAAAATAAGCGTCACGTGCAGCGCGGACTAAAATGGATTTATCGGCAGTAAACTGGTTTTTACTCATTAACCGCATAACATCGCGGGCGTGCAGGAATCCAATAGCATCGTCTATTTCATTTCGGTAAAGCAAAACGCGAGTGTGCTGGCCGTTTGATAGCTGTTTCACAATAGATTTCCAGTCGTCACTAATATCAATGCCGACAATCTCGTTGCGGGGGATCATGACATCCTCAACCGTGACTTTCTCAAGGTCTAGAATACTGACCAACATTTCCTGGTGCGAAGTCGGAATTAAGTTTCCGGCTTCGTTAACCACTGTGCGTAGCTCATCTGAACTTAAGGCGTCTGCCATTTGCGATTGTTTTGGGTTAACGCCCAGTAGTCGCATAAACGAATTGGTGATGAAGTTCATACCAATAACGATGGGGTACATGACTTTTAGTAACGGCAGCAAAATAAAAGAGCTTGGGAATGAAATACGCTCAGGGTGCAGGGCGGCAATTGTTTTTGGGGTGACTTCTGAGAAAATGAGAATAATTAAGGTCAAACCTAACGTTGCGATAAGGATCCCGGCGTCACCAAACCAGCGTAGACAAAGTATGGTGGCAATAGCTGATGCACCGATATTAACCAGGTTATTTCCAATGAGAATTAAGCCTATCAACCGATCAGGACGATCAAGCAGATACTGGACTCGTTTGGCACCCGGGTGATTATTTTGTACTAAGTGGCGCAGCCGATACCGGTTGATAGACATCATGCCAGTTTCGGAGCCAGAGAAGTATGCGGATAAAAATAACAGTACGGCTAAAATCACGAGCAACATGCCCGTCGATATCTCGTCCAACGCGTTATTCCTTAATTAAACTGTGAATGTGACAATGTAGAGTTCTCAGCGATGAAGTCAAGTGCCATTCAGGATAAGAGAAAGTCTTTCACAAACCGACTGCCAAAATACCCCAGTGTAAGCAAAGTGCTGGCAATAACCGTCAGTACAACAATAATGCGCCCACGTAACCCCGATGCGCGATGTAAAATTACCGCAATTAAATAGAGGAGGGCGGCTAGGCTAGTCAGAATTGTTTTGTGTGCTTGTTGCTGTGCAAACATATCGTCCAAAAATACAAAACCTGAGCCAAGCGCAATAAATAAAACAAAGGTGCCTAACGCCAGAAGGTTGAAGAAATATTTTTCGACGGTCATTAACGGCGGTAGCTTGCTTAAGAGAATATGACCTTTTCGGTTCTTAAGAACCCGGTTTAAGTAACTTGTCTGTAACGCGTAAAGAGTGGCTAAGGCTAAAATGCCGTAAGCAACCAATGACAAGGTAATGTGAAAAACTAACCCATGCCCGGCACTAATATCAGCGCCCCAGTCAACCGGAGTGAAAACTAACAGCACGGTAGTCAGGGCTGAAAACAGATAAATAACAGGCTTTAGAAATAAATTACTGGCTTGATTATTTTTTAGCAAAGTCAGGGTGGCTATTAAAAAGGCCACAATAGCTAAGCTTGACGAGACATTAATGTGATCGAAGTCGTCGTAAGAAAGTTGCAGCAGGATGAGCCAACCATGGGCGATGACTGCCAAGGCAGCAGGTACAATTTGGTAAGTTGGGTGAAGCGCTTTGTTTTTAAGTATATTTCGCAGAATAACAAAAGCGCTGGCACTATAACCCAATAAGCTGATTAGCAACAATAAAGAGAGCATCACGCGCTCGAATTTCCTGATTCTGAGTTGTTCGTAGTCATGAGTATACGATGTCAGTCAGTTAAACCCAATACTTACGGGGCGAAACTTTCTTGCAAATCAGATATACTGCCCCCATTACTATTTCCGTCAGAAATCGCAATATAAGAGACGATCGACATGTTTGAGAATTTATCGGAACGTTTGTCGCAAACGCTGCATTCTATTGGCGGCCGGGGCCGACTGACCGAAGACAATATTAAAGAGACGTTACGCGAAGTTCGCATGGCTTTACTTGAAGCCGATGTTGCTTTGCCTGTGGTCAAAGACTTTATTGGCAAAGTGAAAGAGCGGGCTGTTGGCACCGAGGTGAACAAAAGTCTCACGCCGGGTCAGGTATTTGTAAAAATTGTTCAGTCTGAGCTTGAAGCGGCAATGGGCGAGGCCAATGCTCCGTTGCAGTTAAACACTCAGCCACCGGCCGTTATTTTAATGGCGGGTCTGCAAGGTGCGGGTAAAACCACCAGTGTGGGCAAACTGGCCAAATATCTAACTGAACGTCAGAAGAAAAAAGTCATGGTGGTCAGTGCCGATGTGTATCGTCCTGCGGCTATTAAGCAGTTAGAAACGCTTGCTGAGCAGGTTGGGGTTGAGTTTTTCCCTTCTACGACAGAGCAGAAGCCGGTTGATATTGCTAATGCCGCCATTGCCCAGGCTCGTAAACAGTTTATTGATGTGGTGTTAGTGGATACCGCTGGTCGTTTGGCTATTGACGAAGACATGATGCAGGAAATTCAGCAACTGCACTCAGCCATCAACCCAATTGAAACGCTGTTTGTGGTTGACGCTATGACTGGTCAGGATGCGGCGAATACGGCCAAAGCATTCAGTGAAGCTCTGCCGCTAACCGGTGTTATTCTGACTAAGACCGACGGTGATGCGCGCGGTGGTGCTGCCCTGTCTATTCGTCATATTACCGGTAAGCCCATTAAATTCCTGGGTGTTGGTGAGAAAAACGATGCGCTGGAGCCGTTTCATCCCGACCGTGTAGCCTCCAGAATTCTCGGCATGGGCGATATGCTTTCTTTAATTGAGGAAGTTGAGCAAAAAGTCGATAAAGAAAAAGCTGAGAAGGTTGCTAAAAAAGTCATGAAAAAAGGCCAGTTCTCACTGGAGGATTTTCGTGACCAACTAGTTCAAATGCGGGAAATGGGCGGCATGATGGGATTAATGACCAAAATGCCGGGCATGGGTAAAATGACGGAACAAATGAAAGGTCAGATGGACGATAAAATGACCTTACGTATGGAAGCCATCATTAATTCGATGACCCCAAAAGAGCGGACCCGACCGGATGTTATTAAAGGCTCTCGTAAGCGCCGTATAGCGGCCGGCTCAGGTACACAGGTTCAGGACGTGAACAAATTACTTAAGCAGTTTACCCAAATGCAGAAAATGATGAAAAAAATGAAAGGCGGCGGCATGCAAAAAATGATGCGCGGCATGGGTGGAAAGTTACCTCCGGGAATGTTCCCCGGGCGTTAGGAAAAAGCGCGTCAAGCTTGCATTTGCAGTAAAAATCAGTAGAATTGCCGAGCCTTCCGACTCTGTCGGAGGGCTTTGCTATTTTTTACATTTACAAAACAGTTATATTGAGGAACGCAATGGTAACCATTCGTTTACAACGTGGTGGCGCTAAAAAACGCCCCTTCTACCAAATGGTAGTTGCTGACAGTCGCAATGCACGCGACGGTCGTTTCATTGAGAAAGTAGGATTCTTTAACCCTGTAGCTCGTGGTCAGGAAGAAAAACTTCGTGTTGATGTTGACCGCATTGAGCACTGGGTAAGCAAAGGCGCTCAGTTATCTGATCGTGTTGCTAAACTTGTTAAAGATGCAAGCGCTGCGGCGTAAGCATTAATAGATTCAGGTAGGTAAATTAATGCAGCAATCAGAACAAATCGTCGTTGGTCGCCTTGGTGCGGTGTATGGCGTTAAAGGCTGGTTGAAAGTGCAGTCATTTACTGATGATCCAGAATCGATATTTGAATACAGCCCTTGGTTACTTAGCCAGAAAACTGAGCGCGAAATGAAAGTTGTCGAGTGGCGTCGCCACAACAACGGACTTATCGCCAGGTTAGAAGGTATATCCGATCGTGATGAGGCTGCACGCCTTACTGGTGCGGATATCTGCATTACTGCAGATGAGTTACCGGCATTAGCTGATGACGAGTTTTACTGGCGCGACCTTATTGGTATGCGTGTAGTAAACACTAAAGGCTATGATATGGGTGTGGTTGAACAAATTATGCCCACTGCATCGAACGATGTGTTGGTCGTAAAGGCAAACAGCAACGACGGGTTCGGAAAGTCTGAACGTTTAATTCCTTTTATCCAAAGTGAGTACGTCACTGAGGTTAATAAGGCAGAAAAACGTATTCAGGTTGAGTGGCCGTCAGACTTTTGATGAGTAAACCATTGCAGGTTGGCATCATCAGTTTGTTTCCTGAAATGTTTGCTGCAGTCACCGACTACGGTGTCACCGGCAGAGCAATAAAGGAAGGTTTGCTGACAGTGAGTGTTTGGAATCCTCGTGATTTCACACATGATCGCCACAGGACTGTTGATGACAGGCCTTATGGCGGTGGTCCGGGTATGCTGATGATGGTGCAGCCACTTGTGGATGCTATCAACGCAGCTAAAGAAAACCTGGGTGAGGACACTCCTGTTATTTATTTGTCACCACAAGGGCAAAAACTTGATCACAGCGGAGTGCAGCAGCTCTCCAAAAATGATCGAATGATTTTAATTGCTGGCCGTTATGAAGGCATTGATGAACGTGTTATTAAGCAGTACGTCGATGCGGAATGGTCGATAGGGGATTACGTATTAAGCGGTGGTGAGTTACCAGCAATGGTGCTTATTGACGCAGTTTCGCGCTTAATTCCCGGGGTGTTGGGACATCAGGATTCAGCGGCAGAAGACTCTTTTGCCAGCGGGTTACTGGACTGCCCTCACTATACTCGACCAGAAGTTTATAATGAGCAGCAAGTACCGCCGGTTTTATTAAGCGGTGATCATGAAAAGATACGTCGCTGGCGTTTACAGCAGTCTTTGGGTAAAACCTGGCTGCAACGACCAGAGTTAATTCATAGCCTAGCTCTGACTGACGAGCAGGAAACATTGTTGCAAGAGTTTATCGAACAACAATCATCCGGCAAATAAAGTACAGTTTATCTAGGATAGGAGATATAAAAATGGCAAAAGTTAGCCAAAACATCATTAAGGCTCTTGAAGAAGAGCAGATGAAACAAGATTTACCTGAGTTTGCACCAGGTGACACTGTTGTTGTAAATGTAAAAGTAAAAGAGGGTAACCGCGAACGTCTTCAGGCGTTTGAAGGTGTTGTTATCCGTGTTCGTAACCGCGGTCTGCATTCAGCGTTCACAGTACGTAAAGTATCGAACGGTGAAGGTGTAGAACGTACTTTCCAAACGCACAGCCCATTAGTTGACAGTATTAAAGTCAAACGTCGTGGTGCGGTTCGTCGCGCGAAACTGTACTACTTGCGTGAGCGTTCTGGTAAGTCTGCACGTATCCGCGAGAAGCTGTCTTAAGCTTTTAGCAAAAAAACGAAATAGCAAAGAAAAACCCAGCCTTGTGCTGGGTTTTTTGTTAGTGTTTTAAAAATGAAAGAAGATATAGAAATACTGACACAAATTTTGGCTGAGAACCTCAATACGCAGCCTCATTGGACTGAGCTTGAGCTTATAGAGCGGCTACAGTCTCAGCCCTATGAATTTTTTGACAAGGGTGCTTTGCGGGACCCTTTAACTCTGTTTCAAACGCATTTTTTATTATTTCATTGTTTGTATAAACTACGTGAGCGCTGGCGTGAGCAGAAAAAGTATGAGCTTTTTATTCATACATTGAATATTGAATGCCAGCCCTGGCACAAGGGAACTTCTGCTTTATCTGAAAATGACCCATTGGCAGAGTACTACCTGGACTTAAATCAACTAAGTAGCACATCGGGAGCCGATGTCGAGTCAATGCTTGATGATTTTTGGCAACGCATGGGGCATTCTTCTGTAACGGTAGATATGCCAGTCGCAGAAGCCTGGCAGTTGATGGAAGTTGAACCACCGGCCAGTCGCGCATTGATTAAAAAGCAGTATCGAAAATTAGTACATAAATACCACCCGGATAAAGGTGGGAGTGTGGCTAAGATGCAAAAAATTCAAAAGGCGTATCGCTGTATTACTGGTGTCATTAAAGAGGAACAAAGTAGCCACCCATGAGTCAAGAACCGGACAAACGATTATCAGAACTGCGTAATGCCATTGATGCGGCTGATAATGAGTTAATTGAAATCATTGCGCGTAGAGCCAAGCTAACGGCCGAAGTTGGTGAGGTTAAACGCTCATTGAAGCAGCCGCTTTATGTACCGGAGAGAGAGCGCTCTTTAGTGAAGGCTCGCAGAGTAAAAGCAAAACAAGCCGGTTTGTCTGAGGACTTAATCGAAGACGTCGTGCGCCGCATTATTCGTGAGTCGTATCGTACGCAAACATCTCAGGCGGCAGCTACCTCCAGCCATCTTGAACGACCCGTTTTTGTGTTTGGTGGTGAGGGCGCTCTGGGGGCACGTTTGGTTGCTCAGTTAAGGCAAACAGGCTATCGGGTCATAACGATAGATAAAAACAATGAGTGGCCAACAGAGGATGAATTAAGTCAGGCGCAGTTAGTACTCATGAGTGTGCCTGTTAATAAGACTGCTGAACTGATAAGGCGCTTACCGCCGTTGCCCGATGATTGTGTCTTAGCCGATGTGACCAGCATTAAGGCTGCCCCTTTAAATGCAATGCTGGAACAGCATGACGGACCGGTTGTCGGGTTACATCCCATGTTCGGGCCATCGGTGCAGAACCTGGCAAAACAATTGGTTGTTGTTACTCATGGCAGGCAGCGGCAGCATTATCAGTGGCTGTTAGACCAATTTATTAACTGGGGAGCGCATTTACACGAGGTTGATGCAAATAAGCACGATGACGCTATGGGCTGGATACAGGCTATGCGCCATTTAAGTACTTTCGCTTACGGCGTTCATCTGGCATCAGAGCAGGTAGACATTAAGGAGCTGTTAGAACTCAGCTCACCTATTTATAGAATGGAACTGATGATGATAGGTCGTTTGTTTGCTCAGAACGCAGAACTTTATGCTGATATCATCGCCGCAAATAAATCGCAATTTTCTTCAATTAGACGTTATTTACGCCGATTCTCCGAGATACTCGACGATATAGAAAGTGGTAAGAAAAAAGACTTTGTTCTTCTTTTCGAAGAAGTTAGTCAATATTTCGGCGAGTTTTCTAACCAATTTCTGCAAGAAAGTGAATCTTTGGTGCAACTGGCGGACGACCAAAGATTCAAACACGAATAATGTTTATGGCAGATATTCCGACATGAGTTCACTGAGTGCCTCCGGAGAAACAGGCTTATGCAGCGTGGCGTCCATTCCCGCCTCACGGCAAGCGCTCATTTCGCTGGCACTTTGGTGACTGGTAATAGCAATAATCGGTGTTGTTTTATGCTTTTCGGTCCGTCGCAAATGCTGACAGACTTCAGCACCGGACATATCGGGCATTTCATAGTCGAGAAAGATAAGCTCGGGTCCCTGTTCTGCCAGGTTTAAAGCTTCTTCTCCTGTCATTGCGACAAGCAGGTCAACTTCAAAGCTAGCCAGCATCGCTTTTAACACTTCGATACTGATAAAATCATCGTCAGCAATAAGAACTTTACGCATAGTCACTACCTATTTGCCATAATTAATTATACCCTAGCACTTAGCTGTTTATATTCCCAGTTATTTGGAGCTAACAATATGAAACAGAAAGGAAATTCTATTAAAGTATGGGACAGCTTTATCCGGGTGTTCCATGGCTTACTCATTGTTTTTCTGGGAGGGCTCTGGTGGACCGTCGAAAACGGCCGGATGGAGCTGCATAAAGATATTGGAGTGGCGTTATTGGCGTTACTTGTGGTCAGAATAGGTTGGGGCATTTTCGGTAGTGAGAATGCGCGTTTTCATGTTTTTTTGAAATCGCCAGCCGCTATTTTAAAGCATTTGAGAAGGCTGTTCAGTGGTGCTTATGAAGCCGAAAATACGCACAGCGTAGCCGGTGGATGGGCGGTTGTTTTAATGCTGGCGTTGTTGTTAAGCCAGGTGATGACGGGGCTATTTTCAACAGACGGGATTTTGTTTTCCGGTCCATTATCAAACTGGTTGTCATCTGATGGGCAAAAAGCAGTAACCAGCTGGCATAAGAGTCAGTTTGACGTCATATTAGTGGTGATTGCCATCCATATTCTGGCCGTGGTTTTTTACCGCTTTAAAGGGACGCCTCTTATTGCGTCAATGGTACACGGTTACCGCATAACCAAACAGCAAGCCCCTAACCTAAAACCCGGATGGCAGGGCATGATATTAGCGGTTGCTGTTTGGCTCGTTTTAATGTTGTTGCTTTAATCAGTCTTTATAATTGTCGTGACAACCTTTACAGGTTTTCGCGGCATCCATAAATACAGGTTTAATTGAGTCAATTGAACCTTGCTGGCTGACTTCAGAGAGTTTTGCTGCGTATTCTTGTAAGTCGTTAGCGCGCTGCTGAAAATCTTCCCAGTTGTCCCAAATTGCGGTCAGTGCATCGGAGTTGTCCCCCGGCATAGCACCTTCAACGGCGAAGCCGGACCATGGAATGCTGGACATTTTTTCAAAGTCGTCGGCACGGCGTTGGAAGAAGTCAGCATTGTATTCAACTTCGCCTTTAACCATGGCTGCCATAGCGGCAAAATTCTGTTGCATAACGGACAGGGCTTTTTGGCGGTACTCTACGGCTTTATCGCCGTCGTTAAAGGCGTTTTCATCGGCAGAAACGTTAAACGAAAGGCCCATAAAGCCTGCTATAGCCGTTATTAATAATTGTTTTTTCATCGAAAACACTCCGGTTTGTTGAGTTCACTGATCGTTAATAATACACGATCTGTCGGTTAATGCTTGTCACCTCTATATATAACAAAGTAACTTGTCTTATGGGACAACCAGACTAAAAATAAGTCAAAATGGGGAACAATTCATGAAAAAAGTGCATCAGCTCAGTGCTTTGACGTTAGCAGTAACGTCTGTACTGACCGCTTCGGTTGCGGCTGATCAAACTTCCCGGACTAACGGGATGCGAGATAACACGCCGAGTCTGACCGCGATACAAAACGCAACAATCATAACCGAACCAGGGAAGTCTATTGAGAACGCGACTCTGGTTATAGAAAATGGCACCGTCCAGTCTATTGAGCGCAATAATCGTGCGCCGGCGGGTGCAAAAGTCATTGACGGAACTGGTTACACTATTTATCCAGGCTTTATCGACCCTTACGGAAGCTACGGTATAAAAGCGAGCGCCGAGCAAGAACGTTCGGATGCGCCAATTTATAATAATGAACGTGAAGGTGGTAATGCGGCCAATGACGCTATCCACTCACAAAAGCGTTGGTTTAGTGAGTTTAAAACGAACTCCGACGATGCGAAAAAGTGGGTTTCACAAGGTTTTACCAGTGTTCAGTCAGCAAATCTGGATGGTATTTTCCAGGGGCGTGCCGTAACGGTTTCGCTTGCTGATAAAATACCGAACGACGTCATTTATCAAAGCGAAGCCAAACATTTCGGTTCTTTTGACAAAGGTTCATCGCAGCAACAATATCCTTCGTCTCTAATGGGCAGTATTGCGTTGGTTAGACAGACGCTTTCAGATGCTAATTGGTACGAAAATTCTTACGGTAAACAATCACACAACCAACCGGTTGAGTTTAATGCGGCTCTGGATTCGTTGACGGATATTGAAAGTACCGGAATCGTTTTTAAAGTCAGTGACGAAAAATCACTATTGCGAGCTGATGATGTCCTTGACCAATTTGACGTTCCTTCCATTTATGTCGGTTCAGGTTATGAGTATTCTCGTCTGGAAGCTGTGAAAAACGCGGGTAGCGATTTGATTCTGCCGCTAGACTTTCCGGCTGCACCAGAAGTGGGTGACGTTGACGGCCATCTGGATGTCGATTTAGCCAAACTGCGTCATTGGGAGCGCGCACCTTCTAACCCGGCAATGTTAGCTGAAGCTGGTGTTAACTTTGCGTTGACTCTGCATGACCTGGAGAAATCGGAAAGCTTCTGGCCTAACCTGCGTAAAGCCGTTAAGCATGGTTTAAGTGAAGACAAAGCTTTAGCTGCTTTAACAACGGTCCCGGCAAAAATTGCAGGTGTCGAAGACAAAGTGGGTAAGCTGGCACAAGGCTATATGGCCGACTTTGTCATGGTAAAAGGCAATTTGTTCGAAGACGGTACCATTCAGTCGGTCTGGTTACAGGGTGAAGAAAACGAACTGGTATCCAGAGATAAAGTCGACTTTGTTGGCACTTACACTATCGACTGGAATGATCGCGATGTTGAAATCTCGATTAAGCCAGGTCCAGTGCTTACTGGTGAAGTGAACGTTGGTGAGCAGTCTAGTGGGTTGCGTAATGTTCAGTCGGGCACTGAGTCTTTATCCTTTGTTGCTGACCTGGACATAGAGCCTGCGGGTAGCTGGCGCTTTAAGCTAGTGCCTGAGGCACAGCAAACATTTGCTGTAACGGCGGTTTCTCCAGCGGGTGAAGAAGTAACCTTACAGGCGCAGATGGATGCACCTGAAGGTGCTACTGAAACTCCAGAAGAAGGTAGCCAGGTTGAATACGTCAGTGAGCTGACTTTCCCTAATGTTGCTTATGGTCTGGATGGCTTGCCAGAGCGTCAGGATGTGCTTATTCGCAACGTAACTGTATGGACAGCCACTGATGATGGCATTTTGGAAGAGACGGATGTCTTGGTCCGAAACGGTGAGTTTGCGGCTATAGGCGATAACCTGTCGGCTCCTTCCGGCGTCACAGAAATTGACGGTGCAGGCATGCATTTAACTCCGGGCATCATCGATGAGCATTCGCACATTGCTATAGAAGGTGGTGTGAACGAAGGTTCCGAGGCTGTGACTTCGGAGGTCAGAATTGGTGACGTGGTTAACCCGGACGATATTCACATCTATCGCTCGTTGGCCGGTGGTACAACTATGGCGCAATTGCTTCATGGTTCAGCCAACCCAATTGGGGGCCAGGCGCAGGTTATTAAACTACGCTGGGGTACCGATGCCAATATCATGAAGTTTGATGCTGCACCGGAGTCGATTAAATTCGCATTAGGTGAGAACGTGAAGCAGAGTAACTGGGGCGACAATATGACGGTTCGCTACCCACAAACTCGACTGGGTGTTGAGACTATCATGCGCGATGCTTTCCAGGCTGCACTTGAGTACCAGCAGCGTAAACAAGCTTATGACCGTATGAGCCGTTCAGAGCGTAATAAGGTTTCTGCTCCACGTCCGGACTATCGCCTGGATACGCTATTGGAGATTTTAAACAGTGAACGCTTTGTTCATGCTCACTCTTACGTTGCTTCAGAAATTCTGATGTTAATGGAAGTGGCTGAGGATTTTGGCTTCACGCTGGATACCTTCACCCACATTCTTGAAGGCTACAAAGTTGCTGATGAAATGGCTGCACATGGTGCCAGCGGTTCAACTTTTGCTGACTGGTGGGCGTATAAGTTTGAAGTTTACGACGCTATTCCACATAACGCGTGTTTGATGAAAGAGCGTGGTGTATTAACCAGTATTAACTCGGACAGCAACGACTTGCAGCGCCGTTTGAATACTGAAGCCGCTAAGTCAGTTCGTTACTGCGGTATGGAGCCACACGAAGCGCTGAAAATGGTGACGATTAACCCGGCCAAACAGCTAAAAGTTGATAACTATGTCGGCTCTATTGAAAAAGGCAAGCACGCCGACTTTGTTTTATGGAGTCATTATCCTTTAAGTGCTTATGCCCGCGCAGAGCAGACTTGGATAAATGGTCGTAAGTTCTTTGACCGTGAGCTGGACAAGCAACGTCAGCAAGCCGTTAAAGAAGAGAAAAACGCACTTATCCAGAAAGTTTTAGCAGCAGGTGATGATGCTAAGCAGGGTGCTAAAGATGGTTATAAACCGGAACAGCCAACCTGGCACTGTGATACTGAGCATGATTTTTGGCTGGATCACTTTACCGGTAAAGGGCATCAGCACGGAGGACAACACTAATGAATAAACTACTTACCACTGTTAGTGCCGCATTAGTTAGTGCGCTGACGCTGAATAGTGCAATGGCACATGATGAAGTTCCGGGTGAAAAGCAGCAGGCTCCTGTTGTGCTTCAGGGAGGAACTCTGCACACGGTATCTAATGGCGTACTAACCGACTCAGACTTAGTTTTCGAGAATGGGAAAATTACCGCTATTGGTCGTGATGTCAGTATTCCCCAAGGTGCCGAGGTTATTGATATTTCAGGAAAACACGTTTATCCGGGCGTTATTGCAATGGATACAACAATTGGTTTGAATGAAATTGAAGCGGTACGCGCTACACGAGATGCTCGCGAAGTGGGTGACATTCACCCGGAAGTAGCAGGGCATATTGCGTTTAACGCGGACTCGGAAATTATACCGACCGTACGTTATCACGGCATTACTCATGCTCAGGTAGCGCCTGAAGGCTCGCTTGTGGCTGGTCAGTCGTCGTTAATGCACCTCGATGGCTGGAATTACCAGGATGCGCTGGTTGCCGGTGAGCTGGGCGTACACATTTCCTGGCCACGGACATACGTTGTTAATACCTGGTGGGAACGTCGTTCTGCCGAAGAGCAGCGTAAAGCCAATGAAGAAAATCGGCAGAAGCTGATGAAAGTATTTGCCGATGCTAAAGCTTACTACGACGCCAAGCAGGCTGATCGCGCTATTGACTTAGACCAGCGCTGGGAAGCTATGCTGGGACTGTTTGATGGCAGTAAAAAGCTGTATGTTCATGCTGATGACAAGCGTCAGTTGGAGCAGGCCATTGATACCGCTCAGGAATATGGGTTTGACTTGGTATTGATGGGCGCCAGAGATGCGTGGCGTATTGCCGACGAACTCGCCGAGCTGAATGTTCCGGTTGTTTTTGGCTCTCCATATGGTCTGCCAGGTCGTGACGATGAAGGTTATGATCAAGACTTTTCATCACCGGCTCGACTTGCAGAGGCGGGAGTGAACTTTGCGATTTCTTACCCTGGCTATTGGGACGTGCGTAACTTGCCTTTTGCGGCTGGTAATGCAGTCGCATTTGGTCTGGATCAGCAACAAGCGCTCGCGGCAATCACATTGAAACCTGCAGAGATTCTTGGGGTTGCGGATAAACTGGGCTCGCTGGAAGTCGGGAAAAGTGCCTCACTTAGCGTATCAGAAGGTGATTTACTGGACCCTATTGGGCAAAAGTTAACGCACCTCTATATTGACGGACGCAAAGTGAGCTTAAGTAGCCGCCATACAGAGCTCTACGAGAAGTACCGCCAGAAACCATCTGAATAAAGACAATGTTTTAGTTAGGCAAACAAAAAAGCCCCTGTCATTTACGACAGGGGCTTTTCATTTCAGGCATCCTAACTTAGCTATTTAGTAAGCGCGCTATAAGAGCTCTTAGCGTTGCCGGTTCAAATGGCTTATCCGTCAGGGCATCAACGCCACTTTGCTTCACATTGGCTAGTTGAGGCTCATTAGCGCGGGCTGTAACCATGAGTACCGGTGTATGAGCATGTGCTGAGCTGTTACGAATGTATTGCGTCAGTTCGCTACCGTTCACTTGTGGCATATGAAAGTCGGTGACAATTAAATCAAACTGGTGTTCTGCCAGAATATCAATGGCTTGCTGTCCGTTTTCCGCTTCGACAAAGCTTTCAACACCAAGGTTTTCAAATACACGGCGCAGAACATGTCGCGAGGTCATACTGTCGTCCACAATTAACACTCTTAAGTCTTCGATATCATAGAGCTCAAGGTGCAGTGGTTCCGGCTCCATCATATCCATGGTGGCGGTTATGGCTCGTTGCAGCTGATCCGGCGTAAAAGGTTTGGGTAAAATGGCAATAATACCTGCTTGCTTGAACTGTTCGAGTTGATCCGCGCGATGTTCAGATGACACCAACATAAAATGTAAGGTATCTTTTAAGTCCTTAGCGTTAATAAACTGAATCAGCTCATGGGCAGTACCGTCGGAAAAATACATAGCACTGGTAACAATATCAGGTTGCCAACGGAGTATTTCTTCTTTGGCTTCTGCAATGGTTGAAGCGCCGCGGGTATGCTGAATACCTGCTTGATTCAGGTGTTGAGTAATGACTTTTCGTTGCACATCGGATGGTTCGATGAGCAAAATACGCAGTTCGTCGAAGGCTATAGCCATAATAAAATAACTAGGATTTATTGTGTCCGAAAGAGTAGGGTATTCAGCAGATAAACTCAATCAGAAAATCTGTGTTAAGCTCATTAAAAAAGGGGGAAGTATGAGCGTTAGTCGCGATTTTTCAAATGATGGTAAGCAGTTAGTTATTGCCATAAAAGGTAAATTTGATTTTAGTCTGGTTCAGGAGTTTCGCCAGGCCTACAGTCATATTGGTGATTCCCAACCCACGGTTATTATTGATTTGAGGGAAACGGACTATTTAGACAGTTCTGCGCTGGGCATGTTGCTTAATATGCGTAAATCTCTAGGTAGTAGTGTCAAAGGTATCCAGTTAGTGAATGCGAAGCCTGACGTACGCCGTATTCTTGATATTTCGCGCTTTGATAAGATGTTTGTTATCGCTTAATGAAGGTTTTAATTGTTGATGACCAACCCGCAAACCAAGTCATGTTAAGCGGGTTAATTAAGCGTTTTGGTCATCAGGTAAGGTGCGCTTCAAACGGCATTGAGGCAATAGATGTTTTTTCTGATCTGGAGCCGGACGTCGTGTTGCTGGACGTTATGATGCCTATTATGGATGGGTTTGAAACCGCACCCTGTTTAAAGGCTTTAAGTGGCGATGTTCATCTACCTATTTTATTTATTACCGCACTGGATGATCAGGAAACCTTGCTGAAGTGTCTGGAAGCGGGCGGCGATGACTTCATTAGCGTGCCTTTCGAACCTGTGGTTTTGCAGGCTAAGTTGAATGCTCACGCACGGGTTCGTGAACTCAGTTATTCGTTAAAAGGAAAAAATGAATCCCTGGCTTATCACTCAAACCGTATGGAGCGCGAGCAAAACGTTGTCAGTCACATGCTGGCGAATGCTTTGCAGGAAAATGAAACACAATATCCTTTCCTGAAAACCTATCTGGCGCCTGCCAGCGAGTTCAATGGCGACTTAGTTCTGACTAAAGCTGGGCCCTTAGGCAACTTCTACCTTTTTGTTGGTGACTTTACCGGGCACGGATTGGCACCGGCTACAGGGGCTCTTCCCGTTTCTCAAACCTTTTTTGATTTGGCTGATAAAGGCCTTTCAATAGCCAATATGGTTGAAGAGTTTAACCGCAAGCTGGTTAAACTCTTACCTGACGATATGTTTTGTGCTGCCTTCGTTGCGGAGTTATCGGCAAATGGCGAGCGCCTTACCTATTGGAACGGCGGAATTCCCGACGCTCTTTTGATTAATGAAGCTGGTCAGGTTGAAAATCGTTTGGTGCCGGAACATATGGCGTTAGGTATTTTGCCTCCTGAAGAATTTAGCAGTCAGGTCAGCCACTGCTTTATTGGGAAGGGCATCCGTCTTATTACTTATACGGATGGTGTGGTCGAAATGACAAATCAGGACGATCAAAGGTTGTCCGAGGATGGGTTTGAAGAATTATTGCGGCGCTATGCGTGCAAACGTGATTTTGACGGCCTGGTAACGGCTTTACAAAAGTTCCAGCAAGGTCAGGAGCAGTTTGATGATGTTTCATTGGTGTGCCTGGATTGTGCACCAACTAATTTGCCAGTCATAAGACCTGATACAAATGTGACGCACCTGCCTTTCCGGTTGGTAGTCTATTTAAAAGAAGATGAAATTAGAGGGCGCGATCCAATTATTAAGCTGGTCGATTCGTTGAGCCATCTGGAAGGTATCCGGGCACATAAAACAACTTTGTACTTATTGCTTGCCGAAGCCTTCAATAACACGCTGGAGCACAGTTTTCTTCAACTTGACTCTGAAATAAAACAGACAGGTCAGGGCTTTGATGAGTACTACCGGGCGCGTGAAGAGCGACTGGCAGAGTTGGAAGGAGTAGAGATAGAAATTGATATCGAGTATCGGCCAAAGAGCAGCCTGTTGTCTTTTAGCCTGTCCTCTAACAGCGAAAACGGTTTCAATGAATCTGTAAATGATACAGAAGAAGATGAGTCGCTGGCTTTCGGACGAGGATTACAGCTTATCAGGAACTTTTCGAGTCACGTCGAGTGGCGCGACAATGGACGCTGTTTGTATATTGAATATGATCTTAGCCTCCCGAGCGCTTGACCTTGTAACCCTCTTTTTTCAACCAGCTTTCAATACTGTCCCTTTGGTCGCCCTGTAACTCAATTTCATACTCTTTAACTGCGCCACCAACACCGCAAAGCTGTTTTAATTTTTTTGCGATGCTTTTTAATTCTGCCTGGGGTTTGTTCAGTCCGTTGACAATAGTCACCCCTTTGCCTTTACGACCTTTAGTTTCCCGTCGCAGGCGCACAATACCGTCGCCTTCTGGAACACTTTCGGGTTCTGGTTCCGGAGCAATTCGGCCTGAATCTGTTGAATATACTACTTGGCTGAGTTGGTCTTTCCAGTCTGGCATGCCATTTACCACTTCTTCTTCGGTTGAAACAGTTCTTCTAAATCGTCTTCTTTTTTGTGTCTTTCTTTGTCTCGTGCGTGAGCATCTTTCAGTTCCTGAGCTATTTGCTCCAGCGCCTGTTTTATTGATTGCTGCCGCGAGGTTGTGTAATCATCACTGAAGTTCTGGTCTTCAATGGTGCGTAAAGCCTTCTCATAGTACTGACGAGCAGAGCCCAACATTTGACTTTCATAGGCGTGGCGGCCTCTGCGTATAAGAGTTTCAATACTGATTTTTAACTGCAACTTAGTTAAACGCTGATCCTCAACGCTAAAGACGTTACTGTCAACTCTGCCGCGCGAATGCTCGCTTCTCAGTGTTGCTCTTAAGCGCTTGAGCCCGTTTATCATAGCAATAATTTGTTTATTGTTTTGCGGAATCTCAAAGTCTTCACTAATAAGAGAAGTATCGTTGCGGTCGACGCTTTGAATGCGCTCTTCGTAATCCTTTATTCGTGCCTGATAGTCCTTTGACGGTGAGACGCTGTTCATATTTTTGAGCACTTCATAGGCGCGACTATTTAACACTGCCAGCATCGACTTACCAATAGGGAAAAAGCTCGACATATGGATGAGGTCTTCGATTTGCTCAAGCGAGCTTCTCAAACGCGCCATTTTCTTGCGCCGTTCCAGCTCTAAACGTTGCTTATGTTGCTGCACCGCACCGACAACAATTGCCAGTATTATCAGTAATATAATCAGTGCGATAACAATGGTGTAAATCATATTACGCTCATTAGGTTATTATTGTTCTCAGGGTAATGTTAAAGAGAAAACACCACCACCTAAGTGTCCATTATTTTTTAGTTCGATAAAACCTTTTTTATCATTTCGTTCATGTGCATTTGCGATTAACTGCGCAAAGTAGAGCCCAAGGCCGGTTCGTGCCTGTTGAACCTTTAACTCTTGCATGAGCATAGCGGCATTTTTGAGCATAACAGGGGGAAAGCCATCCCCGTTGTCATGAACTCTGATTTGGCAGCCACCGTCATTTTTTGTTTGTACTTCAATAAAGAGTTTATCGGCGGTATAACGCATTGCATTAATGATGATGTCATTAAGCAAATTACAAATCAGGTCTCTGTCGAACCATGCTACAGCGCTCTCATCAATTTCTGTACTGACAGTAATACCGCGTTGCTCAAGGTACAGTTCGTTGTTTAATAACAGCTCTTCGACCAGCTCATCCAGATGATGTTGGTCGATATTTAATGGCAGCGCGTCGTTATTTTCACGATAGAGAGTCAACATCTGCATTAAACTGGAGTTGATGCGCTGAGCTTCGTAATGGACTTTTGCCATTTTTTCTGTTGCACTGCTGTCAGTGACCTGTTCAGATACTTCTTCTATCATTTGAATAAGTAAACACAATGAGTTTTTCATGTCGTGCACAGAGGACGCCAGTACGGTTGAAAAATCAAATGTGGGCTGAGTCATAGAAGGCAGTTCCTGCAATTTTGACAAATACCGTTGTTATCCGTTCTTTATTTGTCATAGTTATTAAGATTATTATAGTATTTTCTTATATCACATTTCGCAAACAGAGTGGCACGTTCCTCAATGAAATTACAGCAGTTACGCTACATTGTTGAAGTAATGAATCACAACCTGAATGTTTCCGCTACGGCTGAAAGCTTATTTACGTCGCAGCCGGGAATCAGTAAACAGGTGAGAATGCTGGAAGATGAGCTGGGCGTGCAGATATTTGGCCGGACAGGAAAGCATTTAACCCACGTAACACCTGCTGGTAAAGACATTATTTCGGTTGCACAACAAGTTCTGGATAGCGTTCAGTCAATAAAAACCGTTGCAGCTGAGCATACCTTGCCAGATCAGGGGAAACTCAATATTGCGACAACTCATACTCAGGCTCGTTATGCATTACCTGACGTTATTGAACGTTTTATTCAGCATTACCCTAAAGTGTCGCTGCATATGCATCAGGGGTCACCTGAACAAATTAGTGAAGCAGCAGCAAAGGGGCGAGCTGATTTTGCTATCGCCACTGAAGCATTGCACTTATATCATGATCTGATCATGCTGCCCTGTTATCACTGGAATCGTTCTATTGTGGTACCAAAATCGCACCCGCTTACGCAGCTCAGCAAAATAAGTATTGATGATATTGCTCAATTCCCGTTAGTGACTTACGTGCATGGTTTTACCGGTCGTTCTGAACTTGATAAAGCATTCGCCGAGGCCGGGCATGAACCTAAAGTTGTTTTTACGGCAACCGACGCTGATGTCATAAAAACTTACGTGAGGATGGGGTTAGGAATTGGCGTATTAGCGAGTATGGCTTATGACCCTAAAGTTGATACGGATCTTGTTGCGATACCAGCTGAACACCTGTTCGCGCACAGCACGACCAAAATAGGTTTCCGCCGAGGTACGTTTTTACGCACTTACATGTATGACTTTATAGAGAATTTTGCACCGCACCTAACCAGGGAGCAGGTACAAAAAGCGACGCAACTGAAAACTCAGGAAGAAATTGATAAGTTGTTTGAGAACTGCTCATTGCCGATGCGTTAAGCACCGGCAATGATTTTTGTCGTTAACACTCAATAATATTGACCGCCAAGCCGCCACGAGCGGTTTCTTTGTATTTGGTTTTCATATCGTTTCCAGTGTCCCACATGGTTTTAATCACTTTATCCAGAGACACTTTATGGTCGCCTTCGCCTCGCATGGCTAAGCGGGCAGCGTTAATGGCTTTCACAGAACCCATTGCGTTTCGTTCAATACAGGGTACTTGTACTAAACCGCCCACAGGGTCGCAAGTTAAGCCAAGGTTATGTTCCATACCGATCTCTGCCGCATTTTCGACTCTGGATGGGTCACCGCCCATAAATTCGGCTAACGCACCTGCGGCCATTGAACAGGCAACACCGACTTCACCCTGACAGCCGACTTCAGCGCCAGAAATAGAAGCGTTTTTCTTATACAGAATACCGATAGCCGCTGAGGTTAGCAGAAAGCGCACGACGGCATCTTCGTCCAGGGTTTCGATAAACCTGTCAGCATAGCTCATTACTGCCGGTATAATACCTGCGGCACCGTTGGTGGGGGCTGTGACTATACGACCACCCGCAGCGTTTTCTTCATTAACGGCTAATGCGTATAAATCTACCCAATCCATTACTTGCATAGCATCGCTGGATTTTTCTTTCTTCAGGCGCTGATATAAGGACGACGCGCGACGGCGCACTTTGAGACCGCCGGGAAGAATGCCTTCGGTGGTAATACCGTTTTTAATGCTTTCCTGCATTGTGCGCCAGATTTTCATTAAACCGGCACGAATATCTTCTTCACTACGAAAGGCCTTTTCGTTGGCCATCATTAATGAACTCATGCGCATACCATGTTCTTTGCAATGCGCCAGAAGGTCAGCGGCACTGTCAAACGGGTACGGAATAGGTTTGGCGGACTGTTCTATTGCTTCTTCCAAAGTCTCGTCAAAGTCTTCATCGCGAACGATGAAGCCACCACCAATAGAGTAGTAAAGATCGCTATAGACTATCTCACCGTCTTTCAACAGCTTGAGCTCCATGGCGTTAGCGTGTTTCGGCATGGTTTTGCGGCGGTGAAAGGTAATAGCACCTTCACTCGGGAAGGAAACTTCCTTCTCACCCAATAAATTTAAAGTTTCGGTTTTACGCGTTTGTTCCAGAAAGTCCTCAACACTGTCAGTGTCGACGCTTTCAGGCGTTTCGCCGGCAAGTCCAAGAATAACGGCTTTGCCTGTACCGTGACCTTTACCGGTTTGACCAAGCGAGCCGAACAATTCGACTTTTATGCCGTCGGCGTTGTCGAGATGCCCGGCTTCTTTTGCCATATGTAAAAAGTCATAGGCTGCTTTCATCGGCCCTACCGTATGAGAACTGGAAGGACCAATACCAATTTTATAGATATCAAAAACGCTAATCATAGTTATCCTTACCTGTCGCGCATGCTCGTTCTGATTATTATAGTATTGTCGCATGATTCATGTGGGGGGAAGCAAGTTTTAAACAAAAATAAGTGGTCAGTTCAGTGGTCTGAAATGATTTTTCCCGTCGGGTTGTAATTGTTCTGACAATTCGCGCAAGATCCCGGCGGTTGCCCCCCAAATATTTCGATGTTGCCAGGGGATGAAATACACCCGGTCGTAGATAAACTTACGAATACGGTAAACGTAGTGGTTTCCATGATCGAGAATATCAGCCAGTGGTACTTCAAAAATCTCTGCGACTTCACTTTCCTCGGCAACCAAGGGCTGTTGTGGTGAGACAAAAGCCACATAAGGACGGATCATAAAATACGATAAGACAGGGTAGTCGTGTAAACGCCCTATGACTTCGACCTGACTGCGGGGCAGGCCAATTTCTTCTTCGGTTTCGCGCAAGGCAGTATCCAGCAGGTCAGTATCAGTATTGTCAAACCGGCCACCAGGAAAACTGATTTGGCCTGCGTGTTTACGCAGTTTACTGGAGCGCCGGGTGAGTATGAGTGAGAGTCCGTGTGGTCGCTCAATAATTGGGATTAACACCGCTGCCGGACGCAAACGCTTACGCAACGGCTCATCAATTCTGCGCTCAACCGGGGGGGATGGGTAAAGGCTAAAGCGACGAATAAAGTCTGCGCGGGTGTTAATCGTCATGATGCTAATACCGGCAGGATGCGTGACACTTTGTCCTTAGTCTCCTGATACTCCTCAGAGGCCGTTGAGTCCGCGACCAGACCTCCGCCGGCCCAGCAGTAAAGCTGACCGTCTTCGGCAAGCAGTGTACGAATGGTAATGCTGGTGTCGCTACGACCGTGCTGAGAAAAGTAACCCACACTGCCGCAGTAAATATTACGACGGTGTGGCTCTAGCTCTTCAATGATCTGCATGGCCCTAATTTTAGGGGCTCCGGTGATAGAACCGCCGGGGAAAGCGCCGTTGAACAGGCTCAATGCGGTGCGGCCGGGTTGCAGTTTGCCAATAACCGTTGATACCAGGTGGTGAACTGCAGGAAAGCTCTCTATGGCAAATAAGCTGGGGGTTTTAATGCTGCCCGGCTCACAGTTCTTACTCAAGTCGTTACGCAGCAAATCAACAATCATCAGGTTTTCTGCCCGGTCTTTTTCTGAGATTAACAGAGCATGCTGGCTGGCTTGATCTCTGTACGTATCGTCAAACCGCGGACGCGTACCTTTAATGGGTTTTGTTTCTACCTGACCCTTGGCATCGGTGAGCAAAAAGCGTTCCGGCGACAGGCTCAGAATAGCGCTGCCGGGAAGTCTCATAAAAGCAGAAAATGGTGCTGAATTCGCTTGCCGTAACTTCAGGTAAGCCGACCATTCACTGCCTTGATACCTGGCTGAATATCGCTGTGCTAAATTGATCTGATAGGCATCACCAGCCAGCAGATAGTTTTGTACCGCGTTAAATTTCCCGGTGTACTGCTGCTCGCTCATGTTGCTTTGCCAGTCGCTGACTAATTGAAAGGCTGCAGCCTTCTTAGGCTTCGTTGTCTGGTTCCAAAACTCGGTTAGCTCTTCTAACTGATCGACTGGCGCAACTAGCCATACCCTGTCGTTCTTCCGGTCGATAATCAACGCCTGGCTGTAATAGGCCAGTACCGCATCGGGAGACTGGTAGGTATCCGCATTAAACTCAGGAATGACTTCCAGTGAACGACCATGGTCATAGCCAACAGCACCGGCAAAGCCACCCTGAAAAGGCAGTTCAGCAGGCCCGGAATAATGACCGGATAACTGGTTCAATTGCTCGGCATAATGACAAAGCTCGGCTGACGACTCGGGAGCGGGGGGAAGTTTTGACGGCTTGTCTGTTGATACTTTCAGTTTGCCTGCTTTACAACTTAAAACCAGTTCTGGCTGTCGGAAGATAATATCATAGGCACAGTTTTCATGGCTTTGTGCAGCAGAGTCCAGTAACAGTGCGTAGCTTTCATGCTGACAGCGCTGAAACAACTCAATAGCTGAGGCCTGGCAATTAAGTTTTATCGCACAGAGATCCGGGAAAACACTCACATCATGCTCACAATTCAGGCTGGTTACTCATTACCAATATACTACCACAGCAAATATTCGCCGGTCAGTGGCACTGGTCAGTTGTTAGCGAAAACGCTATTATAGCGCCACGCAAAAGTTAACCAAGAGGCAGTTCCATGACCACCATTCGTCAGGCCGATTTTATTGACAGTATTGCCGATGCGTTGCAGTACATTTCTTATTACCACCCATTAGATTTTATTAAGGCACTGGACGAGGCATATCAGCGTGAAGAGAGTGAAGCTGCGAAGAATGCTATTGCTCAGGTGTTAACCAACTCGCGTATGTCAGCGCAAGGGCACCGTCCTATTTGTCAGGACACCGGCATTGTGACCTGTTTTGTGAAAGTGGGCATGGGTGTGCAGTGGGATAAAACTGACCTGACGGTTCAGCAAATGGTGGATGAAGGTACTCGCCGCGCTTATAACAACCCGGACAACCCGCTGCGTGCTTCTATTGTGGCTGACCCAGCGGGCTCCCGTAAGAATACTGGCGATAACACTCCGGCCGTGGTGCATATTGATATGGTACCGGGTAGTGAAATTGAAGTCATGATTGCTGCAAAAGGTGGTGGCTCAGAGAATAAATCCAAAATGGCCATGTTAAACCCAAGTGACTCTATTGCGGACTGGGTTGTTGAAACCTTGCCGAAGATGGGCGCTGGCTGGTGTCCGCCGGGTATGCTCGGTATTGGTATTGGCGGTACGGCTGAAAAGTCTGGGGTATTGGCAAAAGAATCCTTAATGGAGTCTGTCGACATCCATGAGCTTATTGAGCGTGGCCCGCAGAATGCCGAAGAAGAGCTGCGTTTAGAAATTTTTAACCGCGTTAACGCGTTAGGTATTGGTGCTCAGGGCTTGGGTGGTTTAACAACGGTGCTGGACGTGAAGATTAAATCACTGCCGACCCACGCAGCTTCTAAGCCGGTGACCTTAATTCCAAACTGTGCAGCCACGCGTCACGTGCATTTTACTTTAGACGGCAGCGGTGCAGCAGATTTAACTCCGCCGAAACTGGAAGACTGGCCGGATGTCACCTTTGAGCTAGGCGATGATGCTCGTCGGGTGAACCTGGATGAAGTAACTAAAGAAGACATTCAGGACTGGAAAATGGGTGAAACTGTGCTCTTGTCCGGTAAGTTACTCACTGGTCGCGATGCCGCTCACAAGCGCATTAAAGGCATGCTGGATAACGGCGAAAAACTACCGGTTGATTTCAACAACCGCTTTATTTACTACGTAGGGCCGGTAGATCCTGTGGGTGATGAAGTTGTTGGTCCGGCAGGTCCTACAACCTCAACTCGTATGGATAAATTTACTGACCAGATGCTGGAAGAAGCCGGTATTATCGGCATGGTCGGTAAAGCAGAGCGTGGCCCTGAAGCCGTAGAAAGTATTCGTAAGCACAAAGCCGTTTATCTGATGGCCGTTGGCGGCGCGGCTTACTTAGTGGCTAAAGCTATTAAGAAATCTCGTGTGGTGGCCTTTGAAGATTTAGGTATGGAAGCCATTTACGAATTTGAAGTGGAAGACATGCCGGTCACTGTTGCTGTGGATAGCGATGGTCAAAACGCGCATACTCAAGGTCCTGCTATTTGGAAAGCCAAAATTGCTGACCTCAATGAAAAACTAGGAGCTTAATTATGTCGCTGGCACTGTGGCAATGGATGGCAATAATTGGAGTGCCGGTTGTGACTGTCATTACGGCGTTGTTGTTGCTTTGGCAACAGCAGCGCCGTTTGCGTTTACAGTCAGATCAACAAAATGCGGCACTGGAACAAGAGGCGGATATTCTTCGCGAGCGCATTGATGAGCTTCAGCACGAAGTGTATGAAAAAGACAGCCGCTTACGTGAAACCCTTGCCAGAGCTGAGCATGAGCAAAAAACTGCCGAGGAAAAGCTAAACTTACTAAAAGTCAGCGAAGAAAGACTGACTCAGCAGTTTGAAAACTTAGCCAATCGCATTTTTGATGAGAAGTCCAAAGGGCTGCAGCAACATCACCAGCAGTCTCTGCAGGCGACGTTAGAGCCTTTTAAACAGCAAATTGAAGCGTTTAAAAAGCAAATTACTCAGCAGTATACTGACGAAACCAAAGAGCGTTCTGCTTTAAAAAATGAGGTTATGTCGCTTAAGGACCTGAACCGCCAAATGGCGTCTGAAGCTGAAGCATTAACCCGCGCATTAAAAGGCGACACCAAGCAACAGGGTAACTGGGGCGAGGTAGTACTGGAGCGTATTCTGGAGCAGTCCGGTCTGCGTGAAGGGCACGAGTATCAGACACAAGCGCATCACCGCGACGAAGACGGCAAGTCGTTCAAGCCCGATGTGATTGTGCATTTGCCGAATAAAAAAGACGTAGTTATCGACTCAAAAGTTAGTTTGTCGGCTTATGAGCGGTATTTTAATTCTGACGATGATGCAGACCGCGAACGGGCGTTAAATGAGCATGTTCAGTCGCTGAAGCAACACATAAAACAGTTGGGTAAAAAGAGCTACCATCAACTGGAAGGGTTACGCACGCTGGATTACGTGTTGATGTTTATTCCTATTGAGCCGGCGTTCTTGCTGGCGGTTGATCGTGATCCTGAGCTTATTCGGCTGGCGCTGGACAACCAGATTATGCTGGTAAGTCCTACGAATTTACTGGTTGCGCTGCGTACCGTTCACAATATCTGGCAGTATGAGTATCAGAACCAGAATGCTGAAAAAATAGCGACCGATGCCGCACGTTTGTACGACAAGTTTGTGGGTTTTGTTGAAGATTTAGAAAAAATTGGTAACGGCTTACAAACGTTGGATAACCGTTATCAGGAAGCCATGAAGAAGCTGAGTACCGGGCGCGGTAACCTCATTGGCCGAGTGGATAAATTCCGTCAGATGGGTGTGCAAACGAATAAGCGATTAAATCCGGATTACCTTGATTCCGAAGAAACCTCTCCGGAAGGTATTGAATCCGATGGTGCGGATAAGAAAAACGACTGAGCCAACGCTCAGTCGTTTACTTTTATCAACTTAATGCACTGCGACGATAATGATCAACCCACAATGAGGTCGCGCCACAAACCGCCAGCGGCATAATAATTAAATTAATCAGTGGTATCATGGTTAGTACGGTGACACCGAAACCAAACCCCAGTGTTTTACCGCGGCGTTTATGCAACTCGGAACGCATCCTCGGGAAGGACAGTTTGTGATTATCGAAGGGGTAATCAAGGTACTGTATCGACATCATCCAGCAAACAAAGATATACCAAAGCACCTGCCCGATAACGGGAATAATGAGCGACAAAAGAAAAAAGCCAAGCGCTCGCGGAATGTAGTACATGAGTTTTTGCATTTCCCGTTTTAATGTCCGCGGAATATCCTTAAAAAGACCTAAGAAACCCTCGTCGCCGAGGCTTTCACCACTTTCGTAGCGCTCAACTTTTTCTGCCAGAAGCCCGTTAAAAGGGGCCGCAATTAAATGCATGATGGTGCTAAAAATAAACGAGAAGAGCGCAATAATGGTAATAACTGCAAGTGGCCATAAAAGAAATTCCAGCCATTGGAAAAAGTCGGGCAGCCAGCTCATAAAGCGATTCAACCAATAGTCGACTTGGCTATACAGCCAGCTGAAAGCAAGCGAGAACAGGATAAGGTTGGTTAGAATAGGTACTACGACGTAACGACGAAGGCCCTTAGTTCGGATAAGTTGTAACCCTCGACCTATGTAAGCAAGTCCAGAATCGCTGTAGGCTGCTTTTTGCATGAAAACTCCAGAGGTTTAAATTTGCTTATTATAATAAGGCAATACAGTGGCAATGTGAGGGCTAAATTGTTACAAATGGCTACCGGATCTGCTAGAGTCTTGTGATAATAAACTGTCGTGCTAATAACGAATAAAAACAACTGAATGCGCCTAAAACACATCAAACTGGTTGGTTTTAAATCTTTTGTGGATCCAACCAAAGTTCCTTTCCCTGACCAAATGACCTGCGTCGTCGGTCCGAACGGCTGTGGCAAATCCAATGTGATTGATGCCGTGCGCTGGGTGCTGGGTGAAAGTTCAGCCAAAAACCTGCGTGGCGATGCCATGAGCGATGTGATTTTTAATGGCTCCAGTGCCCGTAAGCCGGTTTCTCAGGCCAGTGTTGAGCTGGTATTTGATAACAGTTCGGGACGTATTCAGGGTGAGTACGCGGCATTCAATGAAATTTCAGTTAAGCGTCTGGTGACCCGAGACGGCCAGTCGAACTATTTTTTGAACGGCAGCCGTTGCCGACGCCGTGATATTACCGACCTATTTCTGGGAACGGGACTGGGTCCGCGAAGTTACGCCATTATTGAACAAGGCATGATTTCCCGCCTGATTGAATCACGTCCGCAGGAACTGCGGGTGTTTATTGAAGAAGCCGCAGGCATTTCAAAATACAAGGAACGTCGTAAAGAAACCGAAAACCGGATGCTGCATACACGCGAGAACCTTGAACGCCTGAGTGACGTTCGCGAAGAGCTCGGTCAACAGCTCGAGAAGCTGGAGCGTCAGGCAGCTGCTGCCATTCGTTATAAAGAACTGAAAGCCAGTGAGCGTAGATTTAAAGGTGAACTGCAGGCCCTGCGCTGGTTGAAGTTGGATAATCAACGACAGCAGTTGCAGGCGCAGTACGCAGAGCAGCAAACGGAGCTTGAACGCTGGCAGGCACAGCAAAGTGGTGATGAGCTGGGTGCCATTGAGCTGAAAGAGCAGGCAGAAGAAGCGCGCGATAAGGTTGAGCAGTCGCAGGAAAAGATGTTCTCGGTGGGTAATGAAATAACCCGTATTGAGCAAACACTGAAGCATCAGCAAGAGTTAAAAGAACAGCGCAGCCAGCGGCAGCAGCAGTTAAATGAAGAAATAGAGCAGCTTAACGAGCAACTGGCGGATGATCGCCTGCAAAGAGAACAACTGGAAGAGCAGCAATTGATGCTGGAGCCTCAGCTGGAGCAGGTTGAGGAACAGCTGGAAAGGGTATCAGAACAGTCTCAACAAGCTAATGAGCAATGGCGGCAGTGGCAGCAACAACAAAGACAACACCAACAACAGCAACGCGATGTTGAAAAACAGCGACAGCAGGCGCAACTGAAGCTGCAAGAGCTCAAACAGAGCCAGCAATATGCGTTGCAACAAGTCGAGCAACTTCACAGCCGGCAACAGGACTTACAGCAACAGGAACAAGCATTATCTGTTGACGAGAACGAACAGGCTTTGGTGGAGTTAAAACGTCAGCTGGAGCAGGAAGAAACTTGGTATCAGCACAGTAAAGACCAACTGCAGAAACTTCAGCAAGCTTTTAAAGAACAACAGGAACAACATCGACAGACTCAACAGCAACAAGATAAAGCTCAGGCTCAGTTAACCGCCATTGAGCAATTGCTGGAAGGGAAGCAAAATAACGACAGTCGCAGTGAAAGATGGATACAGGAGAAGTATCCAGACAACTTGAAGGTCAGGGAATTACTGCAGGCTGAAAGTGGCTGGGAAATGGCGGTTGAACAGCTGGCTTATGACTGGTTGGATGCCGTGGTTCTGGAGCAAGCTCCGGAAGACACACAAGCCGTTTCCGGTGTAAAGTTGATTTGGCCTGCAAGCGCACAAGAGCCCGAGAGCTGGTCGCTGGCTAATAAAGTCAAAGGTCCATTACGTTATTGGGCGCCGTTGCAGCAGTGCCTGGCAATTGACCAGGAAGCAAGTGTGAGACAGCAGTTGCAACAGAGTGAGGCCAGTTTTGCCGTGTCGAAAGCCGGTAACTGGTATTGGCAGGACGGCTTTATTGCAGCTCGTGTTGACGAGGATAATAGTGTCCTTCACCTGCAGACACAGCGTCAGAAGTTACTCGAACAATTGGAGTCGCTGGCAGCCAGGTTGTCTGAAAGTGAAGCGCAGCTGGAACAGACTCAGACGAAGGTTGAGCAGGCACAAGAGCAACTGGAGCAGGTTCAGGAGCAGGTTCAGCAGACTCGTAACCAGCAGGGTAAAGTCGAAGAGCGATTGCAGTGGAATATGCAGCAGGCTGAGCAAATACAGCAGCAATTAGCGAACGTGCAAGATAAGCAGCAAGAGCAACAACTGCATGCTGAAAGTTCGGCAGAGCAGCAACAGCAAATTGAAATGCAGCTGGAAGAGTTTGAATCGATGCTGGAACAAACTGAGCAGGTTGATGAAGACTTTGGCGAACAATTGGAATCTAAAGTTCGTGCCGAAGATGAACAGTTGCAGCAACTGCGCAGTCAACAGCAACAGATGACACTGCAACAGCAGAATTTACAGGCTCAGGCCGCGCAGTTGCAGAAGTTACTGCAACGCAGTGAACAACGCTACCAGCAACTTCTGCAGGAACGCAGTGAGCAACAGGCTGCAGACACAGATGAGAATCAAGATGCACTCGATGAGCGGTTGACGGAGTTACTGGATAAGCGCGGTGAAGTTGCGGAACAATTGCAGGAGCAACGTCAGCAATTGTCGCGGTTAGAACATGACTTGCAACAAATAACTCAGGGACAGAGTGCAATTCAAAGCAAAATAGGTCAGGCCAAAGAGGCGATGCAAACCACTGAAATTGAGCAGGTTAAGCTTCAGGAACGCAGTCAGGCCGTGCTTGAAACTCTGGCTGAGACAGGTCTTACTTTGAAAAGTATATTGGAAGAGCTGTCCTCTGAAGCTGACGAAAAGCAGTGGCAACAAGATCTGGAATCAATACAGAGTAAGATAAAACGACTCGGTGCTATAAACTTAGCGGCAATTGATGAAGCTGAAGCGCAAAGAGAGCGTAAACAGTATCTCGACCAGCAGGTGGATGATCTATCATCGGCGTTAGAGACTCTGGAAGCTGCTATCCGTAAGATTGACAAAGAAACGCGTCACCGGTTTAAAACAACCTTTGATGCAATAAACCATGATTTACAAATTTTGTTTCCTAAAGTTTTTGGTGGTGGTAGTGCTACGCTGGAACTTACCGATGATGACTTACTGGAAACAGGCGTTACTATCATGGCACGGCCACCGGGTAAGAAAAACAGTACAATTCATTTGCTGAGCGGTGGAGAAAAGGCGCTGACCGCATTATCATTGGTGTTCGCGATATTTCGCTTGAATCCGGCACCCTTTTGCTTGCTAGATGAGGTTGATGCACCGCTAGATGACGCCAATGTGGGTCGTTTTTGTCGCCTGGTCAGTGAAATGTCGGAATCGGTACAATTTATTTATATTAGTCACAACAAGGTGGCTATGGAAATGGCAACTCACCTGGCCGGGGTCACCATGCAAGAAGCGGGTGTCTCGCGGTTAGTAGCCGTTGATGTGGAACAGGCTGTGGCGATGACAGACGCTGGTTAAAACAGGCTTTATGGAGCGAAAATGGGCAGTTTACAAATTACCCTTAGTATTCTTGGGATTCTGGCAATAGCCGGCATTGTTGCACATGGCGTCTGGAAAATACGTAAAGGCAATGCGCAACAGCGTCAACGTGAACAACGCGTCGCCGAAAATAGGCAACAACAGTCGTCAGCTTTTGATGACGACGGTATAGGCGAAGTACGTGTCGTTAAACATAAGGCGGAAGAAGCGACAGAAGCCAAAGAGTCTGTTGCGCCTGAACTAAGCTCTTCGACCTCAGAGAAAGAGGACGACAACGAGCATATTGAACAAATGTCGATGGATTTAGATCGTGATGACGAGCTTTCGGAGTCACTACCCTCTATGCGTGTCAGTAATGAAGAGCAAGTTGACGTTGAGCAAACGGAGCTTAAATTCGACGATAACGACGAACATGACGAGGAAGTCGATCAGTACGAAACGTTAGAGGAAGATAACCAGAAAAACTCTGAAGATTTTGAGGCGGTTCCGGAAGAAGTTATAGCCTTGCATGTTAAGGGGCCGGTACAAGGCGCTGTCTTATTGCAAATGATGACTGAGCTGGGCTGTAAGTTCGGCGATCTGGGTATCTTCCATCGCTACGAAAATACGGCCGGTACGGGACCGATGATTTTCAGTGTGGCGAATATGTTCAACCCGGGAACTTTTGACCTGGATAATATGGAAAACTTCGAAACTGAAGGTGTTGCCTTTTTCATGGCGTTACCCATGAAGTTTGACGGCCAGCAAGCCTTTAATATGATGCTTAATGCGGCTAAGAAGCTCGCCACCGAAATTCCGCAAGGACAGGTTTTGGATGGGCAGCGCCAGTTATTGACCCGCCAGTCGATTCACGAAGCTCGCCAACGTATTCGTGAGTTTGAACGTAAACATTCAGCTTAACTACAGGTCATTATGAATCAGTCTGTTTCCCAGCGTATGCAAGAGCTGGAAGAGTTACTTAATCGTTACAATAAAGAATACTACGAAAACGACGAACCAAGCGTACCTGATGCTGAGTATGACCGTTTGTTTCGCGAGCTAAAGGCATTAGAAACTGAACATCCCGATTTAAAAAATGCTTCGTCGCCCACGATGAAAGTTGGTGGAAAACCGCTCGGTCAGTTCAAAACCGTTCAGCATGAAGTACCTATGTTATCACTGGATAACGCCTTTTCTGTTGAAGAGTTTGAAGCGTTCAGTAAAAGAGTTGAGCAGCGCTTAGATACTAATCAAACAGTGACTTTTTGTTGTGAGCCTAAACTCGATGGTGCTGCAGTTAGTCTCCTTTATGAAAATGGGCTATTAGTACGAGGGGCAACACGTGGCGACGGTCAAAGCGGCGAAGACATTACAGAAAATGTGAAAACCATTCGTAATGTGCCACTAAAGCTTTCCGGCGATGTTCCCGAACGGCTCGAAGTGCGCGGTGAGGTAGTGATGCCGCTAGGTGCTTTCGAACGCTTCAATGAACAAGCTCGTTTGCGCGATGAAAAGGTGTTTGCTAACCCGCGTAATGCGGCAGCAGGCAGTTTGCGACAGTTAGATTCTAAAATTACGGCTAAGCGGCCGTTGCATTTCTATGCTTACAGTCTGGGGTTAATTTCGGAAACCACTCAATTACCTGATAGTCATTATGTGCGTTTACAGCAACTGAAAGACTGGGGGCTGCCGGTCAACATTGAAATTAAAACCGTTGATTCAGTGCAGGGCTGTGATGACTACTATGAATCTATTTTAGCGCGTCGAGACTCTCTGAACTACGATATCGATGGTGTCGTTTTTAAAGTCGACTCTGTTCGTTTGCAACAAGATTTGGGCTTTGTAGCCCGGGCTCCGCGCTGGGCTATTGCTCGTAAGTTTCCTGCGCAGGAACAGCTGACGACGATTACCGGAGTCGACTTCCAGGTTGGCAGAACAGGCGCTATTACGCCTGTAGCACGCTTAGAGCCGGTTAATGTTGGGGGAGTAACGGTATCGAATGCAACCTTGCACAATGCGGATGAAATTGAGCGTTTAGGCGTGCGAATTGGTGACTGTGTGAGTATTCGTCGCGCCGGAGACGTGATTCCGCAGGTTGTGAGTGTGGTGAAGGATAAACGCCCGGAAGAAACCGAAGCCATTGTTTTTCCTCTGTTCTGTCCGATTTGTCAGTCAGATATTGAGCGAGTCGAAGGTGAGGCTGTAGCCCGGTGTACGGGAGGCTTGTATTGCGCGGCCCAGCGCAAAGAAGCGATTAAGCATTTTGCTTCTCGCAAAGCCATGGATATCGACGGGTTAGGCGATAAAATTGTAGAGCAACTGGTTGAAAGAGACTGGATAAAGTCACCTGCGGATCTTTATCGTTTATCAAAAGCCGAGTTGGCAACTTTACCCCGAATGGGTAGTAAATCTGCTGAGAACCTTCGAAATGCGATTAAAGCAACACAAGAAACAACGTTAGCCCGTTTTATTTATTCATTAGGTATTCGGGAAGTGGGTGAAGCTACGGCCAACGCGCTGGCAAATCACTTTAAAAACCTGGATGCGCTCGTTGCTGCTAATAGTGAGCAGTTACAGGAAGTCCAGGATGTAGGAGCCGTTGTGGCGCACCACATTGTGTCTTTCTTTCATGAATCTCATAATCAGCAGGTTGTGGCGGAACTAAGGGAGTTTATTTCCTGGCCGGAAGGCGAAGACGCCAGCTCTGTTCAAAGTGATCGTTTGACGGGTAATACCTATGTGATTACCGGTACTTTGTCGACAATGACTCGTGATGAAGCAAAGTCAGGACTTGAAGCGCTGGGAGCAAAAGTCGCTTCCAGTGTCTCTAAAAAGACAACAGCTTTGGTTGCGGGAGAGAATGCGGGTTCTAAATTGACTAAAGCCCATTCCCTCGGGCTTTCAATACTCGACGAAGAGGCATTGCGTGAGCTGCTAAAAGACTAGCGGCCGCGAGAGCTCAGGTCTTTTAACAGGCCTGAGCCATTGATATCAACAATGCCTTTTTCTTCGTCGAATTCAAATTTGATCGTAGGGTGTGTTGTATCCAGCAAGAAACTACGGTCATTAATTTGTACGCGCAGATGCCGAAGAGGTTCCTCTTCATCAAATTCCTGACGGTGATTCACACTGATTTTATGCTCACCAATATTTAATTCAAAACCTTTGAAGAAGCCGTTAGCAAATTCAGCTACATAAACTTGCCCCTGCTTATTAACGAACAGGTTGAGAATATAGTTCGGCGGCATTTCTGAGGTCCGCATCTGAGATTTTCCTGCGGTGAAAATAATGGTGTCATAAACCTTTTTATATTCGAAACCAAAATTTAAAGGCTCAGTGCGACCCGAAGGGTAAATGACTTTCCCGCTTCCCTCTGCTTTCCAGTCAGCTAAAGTTTGTGCACTAAAAAGTAATGCTATAACGACAAAAACAAATTTTAAGTTATTCATAGGTTGCCTCAACTACTCACCTCAGTGACATTTACTTTTAACTTAAGCATTTGCCCTGGCTGTAGATAACGATTGCGCTGAATATTATTCCATTGCTCTATTTGACGAATGGTGACATTAAATTTATCAGCAATCCTGGCCAGTGAGTCACCGGTGCGTACACGGTATCGGATATTACGCATAATGCTGTTGATACCGCTTTGTACTGCCGAAGAGGGTTCAGCTTCCGTCCAAACCACCAATTCTTGCCCTGGTCTTAAATAATCACCAGGAGCCATAGAATTCCAACGTGCTAAATCTCGTAAATTAACGCTGTAAGCACGGCTAAGATCCCATAGTGTATCACCCGACTGAACAACGTGCTCTAGACGTTTACCCTGACGTTTTTGGTCTTGACGGTCTTCACGTCGTTGATCCTTAGATAGTTTATAGTTGTCGATATTCAGGGTTGCAACAGGCACTAACAGATGTTCACCAGCACGGATGATATGACTACTGATATCATTCACCTGTTGAATGACGTCGACCGATGTATTGTATTTACTGGAAATGGTTAACAGGCTTTCACCGGATTTAACCTCATGGCGCGTCCAGCTCAGCCAGTCTTTAGGCTCAGTTTCACTTAATGCCTGTTTAAACTTTCCCGCATTCTGGTGAGGAAGAAGCAAACGATGAGGGCCGTTTGGTGCCGTCGCCCAACGGTTATAACCTGAGTTGTATTGGTGCAGGGAATCCAGCGGCATATCAGCCATGTCGGCAGCTAAAGCTAAATCAATTTGTGCCGGAGTCTCAACCACTTCCAGTTTTGGCTGGTTTTCAATGGGGTACCACGTGATACCATACTCTTCACTGTTGGCGAGTATTTCTGATAACGCAAGCAACTTGGGTACGTAAGCTCTTGTCTCGCGCGGCAGAGACAAGTTCCAGAAGTCAGTTGGTTTGTTTAATCGTTCATTTTTTCGAATAGCGGCGGCAACACGGCCTTCACCCGAATTGTAGGCTGCAAGGGCATGCATCCAATTGCCGTCAAAGTAACGGTGTAACGCTTGTAAATAGTCTAACGCGGCATGAGTTGCTGCGAAAACGTCACGGCGACCGTCATACCACCAGTTGATGTCTAACCCATATTGGCGCGCTGTACCTGGAATAAATTGCCAAACACCCGAAGCACTGCCGTGGGAGTAGGCGAATGGGTCGAAGGCACTTTCTACTATCGGCAATAAGGCCAGGTCAACCGGCATGTCGCGCTTTTCCAGCTCTTCAACAATTAAGTGAAGGTAAGGCTCGGCCCGCTTAGCTACGCGGTCCAAATATTCGGGGTGACTCGCATACCAGTTGCGCTGGCTTTGTACTCTGGGTACATCCGGTACCTTAAAATGCAGCTGCTGCCGAATTCTTACCCATAGGTCGTCCTGCTCCTGAGGTGTCAGCTCGACAGGTTTGGTCGCAGCAACTTCCTCTTCAGCGGGCTGGCTAATCACTTCTTCAGGAATGGGTGTTAATTTGAGCTCAGATGGCTGGTTGGTTTCTATCGGGTCGTTGTCGCTAAACAGCATCGTGTTTTGGCAGCCACCTAATGCCAGGCCACTGGCTACCATACAGTACTTAAACCATGTGTTCTTTCGTTTGCTGTTTGTCATGCGTAATTTACTTCCGATAATTATTAAAATCTTGAGGAGTTTAAAGAATCACGCGTTATCTTTCCACTGTCTAATTGTGTAAAAAACGTCCTCAGGAGTGTTTTTTACACTTCCGGCATGTTCACTGGCTGCTGCAATAACACTTTTTTGATCAAAACGAAGAAAGGGATTAATGGCTAACTCCAGCTGTAACGTACTCGGTAGAGTAATTAGGTCTTGCTCACGCAGCATTTTGACCTTTTCGGCATAACTTTGTAGTACAGCGTTGTTTGGCTCAACTTTTAATGCAAATGAGAGGTTTGCCTGGGTGTACTCATGCGCACAGAATACTCGGGTTTCACCCGGAAGCTTGCGTAGCTTTAAAAGAGAATGGGTAAACTGTTCTGGTGTGCCCTCGAACATTCGGCCACATCCGCCAGAAAATAGCGTGTCACCGCAGAATAGGAAACCTGGAGTATAAAAACTAATGTGATCTAAAGTATGTCCCGGCGTACTAAAAACCTGCCATGAAGTGCCGGCAACCGTTACTGTGTCACCCTCGCTGACCGTTTTAGTTAAGGTTTTTATTTCAGGGTTATTCGGGCCAATGACCTGACATGGAGTTTCCTGGACCAATTCAGCAATACCACCTGTGTGATCGTAATGGTGGTGAGTAACCAGGATAGAATCAATACTTTTATTGTTTTGTTTCAGCCATTGTTGAACGGGTTTAGCTTCTCCAGGGTCTACAATAATAACCGTGTCATTATTACTGGTTTCAATCGCCCATATATAATTGTCATCAAAAGCTTCAATTGCATGAACTCGCATGTTAACCCCTATAACGCTAGGATGAGAAACCCAGCGAGTAAGTTGAAGATAAGTTCATAATACAGGAATTAGCCGTGTTAATTAAACCAGCGTACTCAAAAATTGATTTAGCAGCTCCGGAAGATTGGCAGCAAATGGCTTGTGGGCATTACATGGTGGAGCAAACGGCTGAGCTTATCCGGTCTCATCAACGCAGGTTGAAACCAGGAAAGACGGTGGCAATTAGCTCATTGGGGCCGGGACTCAATGAGTGCTTTAGAGGTAACGCAGACTGGCTGACTTTAGGTGCCGCAGGAAAGGTGGCGGTGCGCAGTGAGCTGACTGACATGGCGCTAAAAGAGGACAGTGTGGATAACCTCATTGCTCCTTTTGTCCTTGAATTTTGCCAAAATCCACACAAGCTATTAAGAGAGGTTACTCGAGTTCTGGACGATGACGGTGTGCTGGTGTTGACGGGCTTTAACCCATATAGCCCGGCAGTAGCGAGTGGATTCTTTGTTCGTCATAAAAAGAGCTTTCCCTGGTGTGGGCGGTATTTTACGTTGATAAGAGTAAAAGACTGGCTGGAAGTTTTAGGGTTTGAGGTGCTTGAGTCTGAATTTTATGTTTCACACTTTTTACACCACAGCGAACACAGAGGAAGCGACTGGTCAACAAAGCTGAGCGAAGTGATACCGGGAATGCGCGCCGCTTACTTTATTGTGGCCAGGAAACAAACTTTAATAACTCGATTGAAACCCTCGGTTCAGCGCAAACAGCTTGCCGTAAATGGAAGACAAACGGCAGCGGCAATGACGACAAAACAGTTTTCAAAATCTAAACGCAATTAAAGAGGTATTGAATTTATGATTACAGCACAAGAGTTATGTGGCAAAGCGAAATCTAATGTAAAAGAAGTAACAACCGATGACTTACAAAAGGCGATAGAGCAGGGCGCTCGTGTCATCGACGTGAGAGAACCTGCGGAATACGGTCAGGGTCATATTCGCGAAGCAGTGAATATGCCCCGGGGTGTGCTGGAAATGCAATTGAATCAACACCCCGATGTGGCAGGTTATGATAATGCACTTGAGCGCATTGCTGAGAAGCCTCTGTATCTTATTTGTCGCACCGGTGGGCGTTCAGCTCTGGCAGCGGAAAGTCTGCAACGCATGGGGTTCAACGACGTTTATAGCGTCGATGGAGGGATGAGTGCCTGGCAGGAGAAAAAACTGCCGGTAGTTGCCGGCGAGTAATTTACTCGCCTTCAAACCCTTTATCTTCTAGTAGTGGCTCGCGCGTTGCGGCGTTGCGGGCCAGTTCATCACAACGCTCATTTTGTTTATGCCCGGAGTGGCCTTTAATCCATTTCCACTCTACCTTATGGCGACTAACCTCCTGATCCAGTTGTTGCCACAGATCTTTATTTTTTACCGCTTTACGTGCTGACGTACGCCAACCATTTTGTTTCCAGCGTTGCATCCATTGTTCAATGCCTTGTTTTACATATTGACTATCGGTTGTAAGAATAACGTGACATGAGCGTTTTAGAGCACGTAAACCTTCAATAGTAGCCAGCATCTCCATTCGATTATTGGTTGTTAGCTGATACCCCTGGCTTAGCTCTTTGTGATGTTTGCCATATTCCAGCACGGCACCATAACCGCCTGGACCGGGATTCCCCAGGCAAGAGCCGTCGGTATATAAATGAACAGTTTTTGAGTTCGACATGTTACTTGCTACTATATCCATTGTTTTCAGCGAGTATATCAGGATTTCAGCATGCGTCAGGTCGTATTAGATACAGAAACTACCGGTATTGACCCTGCCAAGGGCCATCGAATTATCGAAATTGGCTGTGTGGAGCTTATTAACCGCAAATTAACCGGTAATCATTTCCATGTTTATATTAATCCTGAACGGGTGGTTGAGCAGGAAGCCATAGAGGTTCATGGAATAACGAATGACTTTCTGACCGACAAGCCAGTATTTGCTCAGGTTGTCCACGACTTCATCGAGTTTATTAAAGGTTCGCAGTTAGTGATTCACAACGCACCTTTTGATGTGGGTTTTATGGACGCTGAGTTCAGCCGTATAAGACCGAATGTCGGCTTAACTAATGACTACTGTACGGTACTGGATACTTTGCAATTAGCACGCGAAATGCGGCCAGGGCAAAAAAATAATTTGGACGCTTTGTGCCGTGCTTTCGGTGTTGATAACTCGTCTCGTGAACTACACGGCGCATTGCTGGATGCTGAAATTCTGGCTGACGTCTATTTGATGATGACAGGCGGCCAGACAGATTTGAACCTGGCTAGCCATGGAAAAAATAATCAGGACGGTTCGCAAAAAGTTGAGCACCAGCGGGTGACTAACCCTCCTGCATTAAAGGTTTTACGCGCAACGGCCGATGAAGAAGCATTACATGAGGCGCGTTTAGCGCGAGTTAAAGAAGAAGGTGGGCGCTGTCTGTGGCAAGACTCTTAGCTTTATTACTGGTTCTGGCGACTAGCTCAAAGGCACTCGCGATACAGAGTTTTAGTGATGTTGACCCTGACTCTAAAGAGGAAGTTGAAAAGCAGGCGATGAGCCTGATAGAGGGCGATATTACCAATAAGTTGCCAATTAAAGGTCAACGTTTTCGTATCGACGACAATGTCGAGGAAATTACCCTACTGTTTTTTCGGGAGCCCGAGAGTAAACCTCTTATTTTGATAAAACCGGATGGCAGTAAATGGTATGACTCACGCTACCCAGCCGATAAAGTTACATGGTATACCGATCCTAATTTTGACATTATTCGAATTAAAGAGCCTCAGCCGGGTCCTTGGCAGGCTGCGGGTCGTATCGATGAAAATAATAAAGCATTGGTAATCTCTGATATTCGTTTTGAAGCCGAACCGTTGCCGAACCCTTTATTTCAGCATGAAGAGCTAAAAGTTGAGGGTAAGCTCTATAATGGCGATGAAATGGTCGAAACTGCACGTTTTCGCCAAACGGTCATATTAGATGTGCTTTTTGTCAGCACAAATAACCCGGATTTTGACAATTTTGGGGCTAATCCAGCGCGGGTTGCCCAATTTGAAGATAATGGGCGGGGACACGATGAGCAAGCTGGTGACGGTGTTTTTACCGGCTTTTTTAACCTGAGTGTTGAACCGGGTGAGTGGATGGCCACTTATGAAATGACAACACCGCTGTATCAGCGAGTGTTTGAATTTGGTCCGCTTGAAGTTGAACCGCTGCCTGTTGAATTTGAAGTTATCCAGTCTGAATCTGTCGACGAGAATCACCGGTTGCAGATTGAAGTGGATGATAACTGGATAGATCCTAACAGCTTGGTTATTAATGGAGAGACCGCTTTTCCTAATGGTGAAGTGCGTAAATTCACTGTCAGCGAAACCGAAGGGTTTCCGCACCATGTTGAGATTGCAAACCTGGCCTTTGGTAAGCATTTAGTCGACTTGGATATTTTTGCGACAACTGTCGATGGTAGGGAGTTTGAGGCCAGAATTGACGACTTCAGCTTTATTGCAAAAGAGCCACCACCACCAGAGCCTACCGCAGCCGAACTTGCTGAGCAGCAGCAAAGAGAATTAGAGCGACAGCGGGAGCAGGCTCGCCAGGAACGAGCAATAAAAGAAAAGCAGGCAATGACGAATCTGATCATCATTGTTGTCGTGAATTTTGTTTTGATTGGTCTGGCTTTGTTTGCGCTGTGGTGGTTTAAATTCAGGCAAAAGAAAGTATCCACTGAAGCGGCTAATCCTGAAACAGGAAATGCAGAGAAAAGTGGTAAAAAATGACCTTTGTGGTTAAAAAAGCGCAGATCTGAATATAAATCAGACAGTCGGCAAAAATCTTTAAAAAAAGTGTTGACTCATTTGCCCCTCACTCGTAATATGCACGCCGCGTTGAGGGAGACTTCAACGTGTAGTACTAATGCGGAGTGGTAGTTCAGTTGGTTAGAATGCCGGCCTGTCACGCCGGAGGTCGCGGGTTCGAGTCCCGTCCACTCCGCCATTATTCTGTTTAATCTCCCTGTTTTATAGCTTTGCTTTCCCATTTTGTCCATTACAGTACGCCTGTATTTCCGTGATCACAGTTTGTTTCACATTTTTACCCTGCAGATCATGCTTTTTGCCGTTTAACTCTTGAGCCAAAGCTTTCCTGGGGCTAGAGTATTGTCACCAAAATCACAATGACATAACAAAGACAACGGGAGATACCCATGCGTAAAACTTTACTGGCTGTAGCTGTGGGCGCAGCAGTATCGTTGGGAGCTTGCAGTGATGCAAATAACTCATCAACTACTGAAAACCAAGCTGCATCTGCTGACAGCAGTCAACAAGCAACAGCATCAAACCCTTTCTTCGAGGCAAGCTCATTGCTTTATCAAGCTCCTAATTTTGATGCCATTGAGTTCAAACATTTTGAACCTGCATTTGAGCGTGGTATGGAAGAGCACATGGCCGAGATTGAGGCTATTGCGACAAACTCAGAAGATCCTACGTTCCAAAACACCATTGTTGAGATGGAAAAAGCGGGAGAAATTCTTAGCCGCGTAAGCTCAGTATTTTATAACCTTTCATCTTCTAACAGCAGCGATGAAATTCGTGACTTACAAGGTAAGTTAGCACCTAAGATGGCGTCGCACCGTGACAATATCATGCTTAACGCAGACTTATTTGCGCGGGTTAAGCAGTTATTTGATAACCGTGATGCGCTAGAGCTGGACTCAGAGTCTGAGCGTTTGCTGGAAGACACTTATAAAGGCTTTGTTCGTGCTGGTGCGGAACTGAACGATGAGCAAAAGCAGCAAATCCGGGATATCAACAAGGAACTTTCAAGTTTAACCACTGAGTTCCAGAAGAGCTTGATGGCGTTGACGCAGGAAAACGTTATTGTCGTAGATACTAAAGAAGAGTTGGCCGGATTAAGCGACAGCCAGATTGCTTCTTTGGCAAGTGCGGCAGAAAGTCGTGATATGGAAGGCAAGTATGCAATTACTCTGACAAACACCACTCGTCAGTCAATTCTTACTGATCTGGAAAATCGCGAATTACGTCAGAAAATCTGGGAAACCTCAGCGAATCGTGGCTCAGGTAATACCGCGACTGATACTCGTCCTATGGTTCAGCGTTTAACTAAGCTTCGTGCCGATAAAGCAAAACTATTAGGCTATGACAGCTGGGGTGACTACGTACTAGCCGATAACATGGCGGGTACTCCAGAAGCTGCTCAGTCAATGCTGCGTGACCTGGTTCCGGCTGTTGTCAGCAACGTAGAGAAAGAAGCGCAAGAAATTCAGGCAATGATTGAAGCCGAAGGCGAAGATTTCGAATTGAAGCCTTGGGACTGGTTCTATTACGCTGAGAAAGTGCGTGAAGAGAAATACGCAATTGACGCAGACGAAGTAAAACAATACTTCGAATTTAACCGCGTATTAGAAGACGGTGTCTTCTACGCAATGAACCAATTGTTTGGTATCACCTTTGAAGAGCGCAACGACATTCCGGTTTATCATGACGAAGTGGTTGTGTATGAAGTAAAAGACGTTGACGGCTCAAGTATTGGCTTGTTCTATGCCGATTACTTTACTCGCGACAGCAAGCGTGGCGGTGCCTGGATGAGCTCATTCCGTACTCAGTCTGAGCTGATGAACCAGAAGCCGGTTATCCTGAACAACATGAACATCACTAAAGCGCCGGAAGGTGAACCAACCTTAATCAGCTTTGATGAAGTATCAACTATGTTCCACGAAATGGGACATGCCTTGCATGGTATGTTCTCTGACGTTAAATACCCGTCTCAGGCTGGTACTTCAGTACCTCGTGACTACGTAGAGTTTCCATCCACTTTCCAGGAAGACTGGACACTGAACGAAAAAGTTATCGCGAAGTATGCGAAGCATTACGAAACCGGTGAGCAGATACCTGACGAACTGCTGCAAAAAGTACTGGATGCACGTAACTTCAACCAGGGCTTTGATACCTTAGAGTATCTCTCTGCTGCATTACTTGACCTTGAATACCACACTGTGGAGCCAGGAACTGAGATTGACGACGTTGCGGCATTTGAGCAAGAGGCACTGGAGAAAAACGGTGTAGCCGTTGAAGCGGTACCACCACGCTATCGTTCGACTTATTTTGCTCACGTATTTGCCGGCGGTTATTCAGCGGGTTACTACGCTTACATGTGGAGTGAAGTACTGGCGGCCGATGCGTTCAAACACATGGGCAATAACGGTGGTCTGAGTCTTGAAAATGGTCAGGCTTTCCGTAAGGAAATTCTGTCACAGGGCAGCAGCAAAGACCCAATGCAACAGTACATCGACTGGCGCGGTCAGGAACCGACTGTTGAAGCTCTGCTTGAACGTCGCGGATTGACAGACCCAAGTATCGACTAAGTTGTGCTGAAATAATTTCGACTGAACAGTCGTTATCTAAAGCCACTGGCGTTATCATCGTCAGTGGCTTTTTTATTATCTGCAGATAGGCGAGGCACAAATGCAAGAACGGATTGTCATTGTTGGTGGTGGTGCAGGTGGACTGGAATTAGCGACCATGCTGGGGAGAAAGCTGGGTCGTAAAAAGAAAGCAAAGATTACCTTAATTGATCGTAATAGCACTCATTTATGGAAACCGCTATTACACGAAGTTGCTTCAGGTGCGTTAGATTCGCGCTTGGCTGAGCTGGATTATCGCGGGCAAAGTGCTCGCGAAGGCTTTCAGTTTCTGGTTGGCACTTTAGAGTCGGTGGATAAAGATGAAAAGTCGATTCAATTAGCGGCGATAAAAGATGAACAGGGGCATGAAGTGTTAGCGCCGCGAAGCATTCACTACGATAGATTAATTCTTGCGATAGGCAGTGTTACCGCGGACTTTGGAACCCCCGGAGTTGGTGATCACTGTTATTTCCTGGATTCATTGCGCCAGGCAGATGAGTTTCACGAACACCTGCTAAATGAATTCTTACGGGTAAATCAGTCAATTGAAGATGGTAAGGAAACGAAATTATCGTTGTCTATCGTTGGCGGCGGCGCTACTGGGGTTGAATTGGCGGCGGAGTTAATTCACTCGGTTTCGTTGCTATCGATTTATGGTTTGTCTTATCTGGACCAAAAGCATTTTGAAGTACGTTTAATTGAAGCCGGTAAAAGATTATTGCCTGCTTTGCCTGAACGCCTGTCGAAATCAGTGGAGAAAAAACTAAAGTCGCTTGGCGTCGAAGTTATTCTGGATAACCCAGTGACAGAGGTTAAAGAAAACACACTAGTTCTGTCGGAAGGCGAACCGATTCAGGCAAACCTAATGGTTTGGGCGGCAGGAGTCAGGGCGCCTGATGTGGTTAAGGAATGGGGCCTGACTGTTAGAAAAAATAATCAGATTGAAGTTAACGAGTACCTTCAGTCGGTATCTGATCAAAGTATTTATGCCATAGGCGACTGCGCGGGCTGCAAAATCGATGATGAGCGCTGGGTGCCGCCCAGAGCACAGTCTGCGCATCAAATGGCAGAGTGCTTGTATGACAATATTGTTCGTGAATACAAAGGCAAGTCAGCCAAAGCATTTAAGTATAAAGATCGCGGCTCGTTAGTTTCATTAAGTCGTTTTTCTGCTGTTGGCAACCTGATGCAAAGTAAAAGTTTATCAATGTCGCTTGAAGGCACGCTGGCGCGTTGGGCTTACGCCAGTTTATACCGGATGCACCAGAGAGCCCTACATGGCTGGTGGAAAATGTTGCTGTTGTTGATGGTTGATAAACTGAACCATGTGGTAAAACCGCGCCTGAAGTTACACTGACGATATACTTCGAAAGCCGCTTAAGGCACAATAAAGGCCATAAAATGATAACGAAAAAAGCCAGACTGTATTCGTAAAATGACTGCACCAAATTTTGTTCACCTAAGAATTCATAGTGACTTTTCCATGATAGATGGCCTGGCGAAAGTTGGGCCCATTTGTGAAGCGGTTGCTGATGCCGGTATGCCGGCGTTGGCCATTACTGACCAAATGAACTTTTGTGGTTTAGTCCGCTACTATGGCGCGGCGCATAAGTTAGGGTTAAAACCTTTAATTGGCTGCGACTTTTGGGTTCAGGCCGATTACCCGGAGTCCGAGCTTTTTCGGTTAACCGCCCTGGCGATGGACAATGAAGGCTATCAGCAAATTACACAGCTGATTTCAAAGGCGTATTTAAGAGGTAATATTAAAGGTAAGCCAGTTATCGATAAGGACTGGCTTAAAGAGCATAACGAAGGCATTATCCTTCTGTCGGGCAGTCGGCAAGGAGATGTTGGGCAGGCTCTGATTAAAGGGCATGACAGCCAACTTGATATTGCTCTGGATTTTTATCAGCAGAACTTTCCAAATCGCTATTATCTTGAGTTGGTGCGTACAGGGCGCCCTCAGGAAGAAGATTACCTGCATAAAGCGGTTGCCTTAGCTGGTCAAACGGAACTCCCTGTCGTTGCGACTAACGAAGTTGTTTTTCTTAAAGAAGAAGACTTCGACCCGCACGAAATTCGAGTAGCCATTCATGACGGTTACCAGCTAGAAGACAAGCGCCGCCCTAAAAAATATTCTCCGCAGCAGTACCTTCGTTCCAGCGAAGAAATGATAGAGCTGTTTTCTGATATTCCTGAAGCAATAGAAAATACGGTTGAGATAGCCAAACGTTGTAATGTTACTGTGCGTTTAGGGGAGTATTTTCTTCCTAAGTTTCCAACGGGCGACCTGACTACTGAAGCGTTTCTCATCAAAGCTTCAGAAGAAGGTCTGGAAGAGCGTTTAGAGTTTTTGTTTCCAGACGCAGAGGAGCGGCAACAAAAGCGTCCTGAATACGATGAACGGCTGAAACGCGAGCTGGGCGTTATTAACGATATGGGCTTTCCTGGCTATTTCCTTATCGTTATGGAGTTTATTCAGTGGAGTAAAGATAACGGTATACCCGTAGGGCCGGGCCGGGGCTCGGGTGCTGGCTCTTTAGTGGCTTATGCGCTTAAAATTACCGATCTTGATCCGCTTGAGTTTGACCTGCTTTTTGAACGATTTTTAAACCCAGAACGGGTGTCCATGCCCGATTTCGATGTCGACTTCTGTATGGATCGCCGTGACGAGGTTATTGACCACGTAGCGGATCTTTACGGGCGTGGAGCGGTCTCGCAGATTATTACTTTTGGCACCATGGCGGCTAAAGCGGCCATCCGTGACGTTGGCCGGGTGCTGGGCCATCCTTACGGTTTTGTCGACAGAATTTCAAAGCTGGTACCGGGTGACCCGGGCATGACTCTGGCTAAAGCCTTTGAGGTAGAGCCTCAACTTGGTGCTGCGTACGAGCAAGACGAAGAAGTTAAGGCCATTATAGATATGGCCCGTATTCTGGAAGGTGTGACCCGTAATGCCGGTAAACATGCTGGTGGTGTGGTTATTTCTCCAACCAAAATAACTGACTTTTCGCCACTGTATTGTGACGACGAAGGCAACAACCCGGTTACTCAATTTGATAAAGACGATGTTGAATCAGCGGGCCTGGTTAAGTTTGACTTCTTAGGCCTCAGAACGTTGACCATTATCCAATGGGCTGTGGACATGGTAAACCGGCGCCACGCTAAAAGTGGCAAAGACCCTATAGATATTACCGCAATTGATTTAACCGATCCGGCTTGTTTTAAATTATTGAAGAAGGCCGAAACAACGGCGGTCTTCCAGTTAGAGTCTCGTGGCATGAAAGAGCTGATTAAAAAGCTTCTGCCGGATTCTTTTGAAGACATTATCGCTTTGGTTGCGCTGTTTCGTCCGGGGCCATTGCAATCGGGAATGGTTGATAACTTTATCGACCGAAAGCACGGTCGTGAAGAGATCTCTTACCCGGATGTTAAGTATCAGCATGATAGCTTGCAACCGATACTGGAACCTACCTACGGGGTTATTCTGTATCAAGAGCAGGTAATGCAGATAGCGCAGGTTTTGGCAGGTTACACGCTTGGTGGTGCAGATTTATTACGTCGCGCAATGGGTAAGAAAAAGCCAGAGGAAATGGCCAAACAGCGCGAGATTTTCCGTGAAGGGGCCGCTAAAAATAACATCGACCCTGAACTGGCCATGAAAATCTTTGATTTGGTTGAGAAGTTTGCCGGTTATGGCTTTAACAAGTCGCACTCTGCCGCTTATGCGTTGGTTTCATACCAGACTTTATGGATGAAGACCCATTACCCCGCAGAGTTTATGGCTGCGGTGATGTCAGCAGACATGGACAATACCGATAAAATTGTCACTTTAGCTGATGAATGCGAACGCATGGGGCTTGATTTATTACCACCCGATGTGAATAAAGGTGAGTACAAGTTTACTGTCGACGAGCAGCAGCGAGTTGTGTACGGCATTGGGGCCATTAAAGGTGTCGGTGAAGGTCCTATTGAATCGATCATTCAGGCGAGACAAGAGGGTGGTCCGTTTCGGGATTTATTCGATTTTTGTTGTCGGGTTGACCTGAAGCGCATGAATAAGCGTATTCTCGAACGCTTAATTCGCGCCGGCGCAATGGACAACCTTGGACCGCACCGTGCAGCGCTGATGGCAACGTTGGAAAAAGCGATTCGCCAGGCAGAGCAGCACCTTAATGCTGAGAAAATTGGTCAGTCTGACATGTTTGGGGTTCTGACGACCGAACCCGAAGCGGTTGAACAAGAGTTTGTCAGCGTGCGCAAATGGTCAGAAGCGGTATGGTTAGAGGGTGAGCGTGATACTCTGGGGTTATATTTAACAGGACACCCGATCAATCGCTTTCGTAAAGAGCTCAAGCACTACATTAATAGCACGCTGTCCAGTGTGACTCCTACGCGCAAAGATGAAAGTATCGCAATTGCGGGGCTGGTCATCGATATTCGCGTATTGACCAATAAACGTGGTCAGCGTTTTGCTATAGTTACTTTAGATGATAAAACAGCGCGCATGGATGTGCGTTTATTCAGCAATGAGTACGAAAGTTATCAAGAATTGCTAGAAAAAGACCGAATTTTGTGGGTAAAAGGTGAGGTCAGATTTGATAACTTCAGTAATAGCAATACAATGACAGCCAGAGAAGTGATGGCAATTGAGCAGGCTCGGGAAACGTATCTCAGACACATAGCAATTACAGTCACCGATGAGCAGCTCACTAATGGCCTTGCCAGCAAACTGGAAAAGCTATTAAAACCCTTTGCTGAAGGGACTTGCCCGATAAAAATGCGGTATCAGTCGGAACGTGTTGAAGCCACTTTAAATGTTGGCGCACAATGGTATGTGAATCCGTCTGATGAACTACTATACGAATTACAGAACTTGTTGGGAACTCAGCAAGTTTCACTCGAATTTTAAAGGAAATGACAGCGAATGAGCCTTAATTTTCTGGATTTTGAACAGCCGATTGCAGAACTTGAAGCGCAGATTGAAGAACTGAAATCTGTTGGCGACCGCGGGCAACTGGATCTCAACTTAGAAGAAGAGGTCCAGCGACTGACCACAAAAAGTCAGGAGCTGACAGAGAAAATCTTCTCTGATCTCGGTGCGTGGCAGGTAGCACAACTGGCGCGTCATCCGCTACGTCCATACACGCTTGACTATATCCGTATGATCTTCACCGAATTTGATGAAATGGCGGGTGATCGCTCTTTTGCGAATGACGAAGCAATTGTCGGTGGTATTGCACGTTTGGATGGCAAGCCGGTGATGGTTATTGGTCAGCAGAAAGGGCGTGAAACGAAAGAAAAAATCCGCCGTAATTTTGGTATGCCAAAACCGGAAGGTTATCGGAAGGCATTGCGGCTTATGGAGACAGCTGAACGTTTCAATATGCCGGTAGTAACTTTTATTGATACGCCCGGAGCGTATCCTGGAATTGGCGCTGAAGAGCGCGGGCAAAGTGAAGCAATTGCTCGTAACTTAAAAGTTATGGCTCGTTTAACTGTTCCGATTGTTTGTACTGTTATAGGCGAAGGCGGCTCTGGTGGAGCATTGGCTATTGGTGTTGGCGACCGGGTTAATATGCTGCAGTACAGTACCTATTCGGTTATTTCTCCCGAAGGTTGTGCCTCAATTTTATGGAAAAGTGCCAGTAAAGCACCTTTAGCAGCAGAAGCTATGGGGGTAACTGCGCAGCGTAGTAAAGAGCTCGGTTTAATCGACGCTATCATTCCTGAACCTCTGGGCGGTGCGCATCGCCATCAGGAAGAAATGGCAACGCGACTGAAGCAGCAGTTGGTGTCAGACTTAGAAAGCCTAAAAGACCTAAGCCACGAAGAGTTGCTGGACCAGCGTTATCGTAAACTGATGTCTTTCGGTTACTGCTAATTTCCAATGACGGTTGACGGTCTATATGACCTATTTTGTGACGCTTTAGAATCTCTCGCTTTACAGCCGGGGCAGCAATTGGTTGCTGCTCTGGGCGGTGGGGCTGATTCGCAAACCGTTCTTGATTTGCTGATGCGTTATCGCCGGCAGCATCCTCAGTATGACTATCTGGCGATTCATTTAGATCACAGTTTCCACCCAAGCTCTGCTGACTGGTCCTCGACCATAGAGGAAGCAGCAAAGGCTTACGGTATTCCCACTATTTTTGAGCCACTCGACGTTCCTGTTGCAAACAGGCAGAGCAAAGAAGCCGCAGGTCGTGAAGTGCGCTACCAACGGATGGCTGAACTGACTCAAAATGACGCCGTGCTGCTGCTTGGTCAGCATCGTAACGATCAAATTGAAACCTTTTTTCTGCAGTTAAAGCGTGGTAGTGGTCCTAAGGGCTTATCTTCTATGGCAAGTATTCAGGCGTGGACAGGAAAACGTCGATTATGTCGACCTTTGCTGAGTGTCAGTAAAGAACAAATTTTAGATTACGCAACGCAGCGTAATTTGACCTGGATAGAAGACGATACCAATTACGATACAAGCATTGAGCGAAATTTTCTCCGACATGATGTCGTTCCTGTACTGGAACAGCGTTGGCCTCAGTTTGGTCAAAGTGTTTTGCGCGCCGCAAAGCTTTGTGCTGAACAACAGCAGGTTATGGATGAACTGTTGTTAGAAAAATTACATAACCAACAGAGCCATACCCATCACTTTCCTATCTTGTTACTAAATCAGAGTTCAGAAGCAATGCAACGTGCCTTGCTACGCACTTGGCTGCAAGAGCAGAAAAAGCCGTTACCAAGTTACGAGCAGCTAGAACAAATTCGCCGTCAGGCACTTACAGCAAGCGATGACAGTCAGCTACAAATACAGTGTGACGGGTACGTTGTACGGTATTTTCAGCATGCGCTTTGGTGTGACGTTAAAGTAGCCGAATTACCCGGTGATTCTTTAGTAACTGAAACGAACGTCGACTTGGGCAAGTGGGGTAAACTGACTGTCCCGACAGAGCTTGTCGACGGCAGTAATCAGCTTAAACTGACTTTTTCATTGCCCGCGGAAAAACTGGCAAAGCCCGGACGTCAGGGACGGAAAAAACTTATTGGCTGGCTGAAGCAGGCCGGTGTCCCACCCTGGTTAAGACAAAGACGACCCATACTTGAACTCAATGAAAAATACCTTTGGGTTGCCGGTATGGGTTGGTTCAGTTTCCAGGCTGAGGACACTCTCAGTTTGCCGGAGCCGGTGTGGTTTAACTCAGATGCTGACCTTTTCCCGCTACTTTAGCGGCGTAAAGACGTCTGTCGGCTTCATCAATAATGTCTTGTGCGCTGTGAAAGCTTTCCATGGCCAGACTGCCGGCACTGACACCAATGTTAAAAGTGGCAAGTTTAATGTCGTTATTAAGCGCATTACGTATGCGTAGGAACACTTCCTCGGCTTGTTCCGGTTGAGTGTTTTCGAGAATGAGTACGAACTCGTCACCACCGTAACGGAACACCCGGTCGGTATCTCGCAGCTGCTGTTGTAATAATTGACCAAACTGCTTAAGTACTTCGTCACCTTGTTGGTGGCCATGTCGGTCATTAACCGCTTTGAAGCCGTCCATGTCCAATAGCATGACAATATGAGACTGGCTGTTGTCCCGTTTTAGGCGAGCACTGAGGTGCTCTAATGTCTCGTCTAAAAGAGCTCTGTTGCCTAAGCCGGTTAAATGATCGCGCACCGCAACTTTCCGTAAACGAGAGAAGTGTATTGCATTTCTCAGCGGGAAGGTCAGGTGTTTATGCATTTGTTCCAGTCGCAGTTTATTAACGTAGGAAGGGGGGCGTTTAAATTGATAGACCATTTGTCCTAAGTATTCGTTATCAGCGTAAAGCATGACCGAGTACTCACTATTTTGGTCCTGGTAATTACCAACCAAGTTAATAATTTGATCGTCTGAGATGAATTGTAATGCGCTAACAGGCAGTCGTTGCAGCATATAGTCGGCATAAATTGACAGCACTTGACTTAAGTCGAGAGAGGTTTGCAAGCGCTCGCTGAGCGGAGCCGACTTGGACTTTAGTTCTGTTGATGATGTTAATTGACTGATAATCGCCTGAGTTTTGTTCTCAGTTGTTTTAGTCTCAGCTTTAGCGACAGCTCTGTTTAACATGACAAACCTTTGTGCCTGAATTTAATAATTAAAATTAACTTTGCAAAATTCGAGCCAAAATAAAAATCTTTATAATTTACAAAACTTTATAAGAGCTAGTTTTTCTGAAACAAAAGAGTGTTACTATTTTGACACTACAAAAACAAAACGACTCAGGAGCTTCTGAATGAACGGTACTTTTTCCAGTTTGCTGCTTTTATTAGCCGTTGCTGTGATTCTGGTCTGGTTGTTCCGGAGAATTAAGTTACCCGCAATTTTGGCTTACTTAGTTGCAGGTATTATCGCAGGTCCAGATGTAATGGGTTGGATAGCCGATCCCGATGATTATCATCTGGTCGCAGAACTGGGAATTGTGTTGCTGTTGTTCTCGCTCGGCCTGGAGTTCTCGTTGCCTAAAATGATTGCAATGCGACGCTGGGTATTCGGGTTAGGAGCCGCACAGGTTCTTGGTTCATTGCTGGTATTCTTGCTCATAGCTTTTATTTGGTTAGATGAATGGGCAGCTTCGTTAGCAATAGCCGGTGCGCTGGCTCTGTCTTCGACGGCGGTTGTTATTAAGCAGTTGAAAGAAAGTGCACAAACCTCCACCCGGCGAGGGCAGATGAGTGTCGCTATTCTGCTTTTTCAGGATATAGCCGTTGTTCCTCTGCTTATTATCATTCCACTATTAGCATCCGATGACGGCAATATTGGCACCACTTTATTGTTTGCCTTAGCCAAAGGTGCCGCGGTTATTGCCGTGCTTATGACTATTGGGAAATGGGTATTACCTTACTTATTTAAGGAAATAGCTAAGCAGAGAACCGATGAGCTGTTTGTGCTTGCTACGTTACTGGTCGCTCTGGTTGCCGGTGGTATGACGCATATCTTCGGGCTTTCCATGGCACTGGGGGCTTTTCTTGCAGGTATGATGCTGGGGGAAAGCCAATATAAGCACCAGCTAGAAGCCGATATTCGTCCATTCCGTGACATTTTGATGGGGCTCTTTTTTACCACCATTGGTATGCAGCTTCAGCTTTATGGTTTTGTTCAAAATTTTCACTGGATACTTCTGGCGCTGGTTATTATGGCGGTGATTAAAATTGCCCTGATAAGCTCGGTTGCCCGCTTTATGGGTGAGCGAGATGAAGACGCCTGGGGCAGTGGTATTTCGCTGTTTCAAATGGGTGAGTTCGGCTTCGTTATTGTGGCGTTAGCAAGCACTCATGGTTTACTGAGCAAAGAAATTGTTACCAGCATGATAGGTATTGGCGTACTGAGTATGGCCATGACCCCTATAATTATTCATCGTCTTAAACCCCTGGTTAACTTAGTGGTTCGTCACCCTGATCCATTAGTCGATATTGAGAAGCAACGCACAACGGGCAGTGAGGGTCTTGAAAATCAAGTACTGATTTGCGGTTTTGGTCGGGTTGGGCAAACCATGAGCCGGTTTCTTGATGCTGAGGGAATTACGCATATTGCCGTCGATAATGATCCGATGAGGGTTCAGGAAGCAGTCGCCGGTGGCGCCCGGGTTTATTTCGGAGACAGTGCCCGTAAAGACATTTTACGAGCCGTAGGAGCTGAAACGGTGGACTTGATTATTATCAGCTTTGCCGATGACCTACGCGCACTGGATGTATTGAAAGAACTGCGTCAATTGAACCCTGATGCTTACATTATTGTGCGCAGTAAAGATGATATGAGATTGACTCAGCTGCAGGAAGCTGGCGCTTCTCAGGTGGTACCGGATACATTGGAAGCAAGCCTAATGCTTATTTCTCATGTGTTGAACCGTAGCGGAATTCCGATACGCCGTATTCTTGCCCGGCTGGATAAAGAACGTCGTAACCACTATGGAGAGATGCACGGTTTCTTCCAGGGGTCAGAAACGGATATGGACCCAGAGCTTTCGGATAAGCTGGAGTTTCTGAAAGCGTTAACTTTGCCGGAAGGTGCCTGGGCTATCGGTAAACGCATTGATGAACTCGACTGGGACAAGCATCAGGTTCAGTTGAAAGCTTTGCGACGTGATGACGAGGAGTTTCCTGAGCCCGATAGTGATACAGAACTGCAATCGCAGGATGTGGTTTTGTTAATGGGTAAACCGCGTTATGTAGAGGCAGCCGAACATTGGTTACTGGAGGGTTGAAACAGTCCGTTACAACTTTCCGGCGTATTAACACAACTGGCAACAGTTAACGTCTAACATTTTACAATATTAACAGCGATAATAAGGCTGTGAATTAATCAATAAGAGCAGAACAATAAAATGAAATTTCCAAAACGCGCCTTTATTCCACCTTTAATCATTGTGGGTGCTATTGTTTTATCAGTCTTGGCCAGTATGACTGCTGAGCCTCCAAAGCAACGCGACCAGACAAAGCCTGCAGCAATGGTTGAGGTTCTCGAAGTCAGTCCCCGCGACATGACTTTTATTGTTGATTCCCAGGGAACAGTAAGACCTAAGCATTCCACTATGCTGGTAGCTGAGGTCACCGGTCAGATTGTCGATGTGGCCGATAACTATAATGCCGGCGGTTTCTTTAAAGAAGGTGACATGCTGATTCAGGTGGATCCTTCTGATTACGAAGTCGCTGTCCAACAAGCTCGGGCAGCACTGTTGCAAGCTCAATCGGAACTTGAGCAGGAGAAAGCACGGGCAAGAGTTGCAGAAGAAGAATGGGCAGCATTTGAAGACGGAAAGGCTCCCGAGTTAGGTTTACGTAAGCCGCAACTGGCCAGTGCTATCGCGGCGGTGGAATCTGCAGAGGCAAACCTTGCAAAAGCAGAGCGTGATTTAGAGCGTACAACCATTAAGGCACCATTTGACAGTGTATTAAGAAGTAAAGAAGCAAACTTAGGGCAGTTCGTTTCAACGGGCAGCCAAATAGCCTTGGTGTTTGACACTCGTACTGCAGAAGTTCGTTTGCCTTTAAGTGACCTCGATATGACGTATATTCTGGATCCGGCCGTTGCTGAAGAAAAGCCTCGCGTTCAGCTAGAGTCGCTCGTTTCGGGTCAGTCGGCGACGTGGCAAGGCAGACTGGTTCGTACCGAGGGCGTATTAGATGAAAACAGCCGTGTCATTTATGGCGTTGTTCAAATCCCTGACCCTTATAACTTAGAGGGTGAAACACACCAAGTGCCATTACGCTATGGCCGATTTGTCCAAGCCCAGGTTGAAGGCAGATATGCGCAAGGTTTAATGGAAGTTCCTACCTATGCGTTGAATCCAGATAGCTCTGTATGGATTGTTCCGGAAAGTCGTGAACTGGAAAAACGCGATGTAGAGGTAGTGCGTACGCAAGGTAACAAGAGCCTAATAAGTTCTGGTTTGGAAAGTGGCGACAAAGTGGTGCTTACTCAGCTCAAAAATGCCTTACCGGGTATGAAAGTGCGTTTGCCGGGCGATCCTTTACCAGAACAAATGGAAACAGCAGCCAAATCAGATAACGGTGACAAAGAAGACACTGACTCTGAAAATGTAGGCGGGTAAGTATCATGACGACAGAAAAACAGACTGGCCTGATTGCGTGGTTTGCACGCAATACAGTGGCCGCAAATCTATTAATGATCATTATTCTGGTTGCTGGCGCGTTATCGGTGTTTAGTGTACGCAAGCAAATGTTTCCAGAAGTTGAATTAAATATTATCAGCATTCAGGTGCCATTTCCCGGCGCCGCACCCCAGGAAGTAGAACAGGGTGTGATTATGCTGATAGAAGACGCTATTGAAGATGTTGACGGTATCGAGGAAATGACTTCACGCTCACGCGAGGGCGGCGGTACAGTCACATTAGAAGTAGAGCCTGATTATGATGTACAGGTTGTCATGGATGAAGTAAAAATGCTGGTGGATGCTATTCCTAACTTCCCTCAGCAAATTGAAAAGCCGAATATTTACCGGGTTCGTCCCCAGCGACAAGTTATCTGGATGTCAGTATACGGTGACCTGGATGAGAGGGGGCGCAAAGAACTGGCCAAGGAAGTTCGCGATGAACTGAAGACGGTGGGCGGCATTACCAAAGTTGATGTTGTTGGTGACCGTGATTATGAAATTTCAGTCGAAATTTCGCAGCAAGATCTTGAGCGTTATGGACTGAGTTTCTCGCAAATAGTTGAAGCGGTGCGTGGTACCTCAATTGATGTGGCTGGCGGCTCAATTAAAACGCCTAATGGCGATATTCTATTGCGCGCGAATAACCAGGCTTATGTTGGCGGCGAGTTTGAAAAAATTGTTCTGTTAAGCCGGGCTGATGGTACTCGTTTAACTTTGGGTGATATTGCTAAAGTGCAAGACGGCTTTGTGGAAGAGGAGTCTTACACTCGTTTTGACGGTAAGCCGGCAACCTTTGTTCGGGTGCAGTCGGTCGGTGATCAAAATGATTTGAAAATAGCAGAATACGTTCGAAACTACGTAGAAAGAAAAAATAAGGAATTGCCCGATGCGGTCCAATTGGCGCAATGGGGAGATTCCTCTTATTACCTCCAGGGTCGCTTAGATCTTATGCTAAACAATATGTGGATGGGTGGTTTGCTGGTCTTCCTCATGTTGTCGCTTTTCCTGCAGTTGCGTTTGGCGTTCTGGGTCATGATAGGTATTCCTGTCTGTTTCCTGGGAACCATTGCATTAATGCCACTCCCCATGTTTGACGTTTCTATTAATATGATATCGCTGTTTGGCTTCATATTAGTGTTAGGGATAGTGGTGGACGATGCCATAGTCATAGGGGAGAGTGCTTACACCGAAATAGAAGAAAACGGCAAGACAGTTGATAACGTTATTGCGGGGGCTAAGCGAGTTGCTATGCCGGCAACCTTTGGCGTGTTGACTACCATGGTTGCGTTCGTCCCCATGTTAACTGTTGAAGGTGGTATGGGCGCAATCTGGGAGTCTATTGCCTGGGTTGTTATTCTTTGTCTGGCGTTTTCATTGGTCGAATCAAAGCTGATTCTGCCTGCGCACATCAGCAAAATGAAGTACTCCAAACAAGAAGGTGAAAAAGCTAACGCTTTTCAGCGGTTCCGTAACAAATTTGCTGGTGCCATTAAGTCGTTCGTTGAAAATTATTACCGACCGTTTCTTAAAAAGTGCCTGCATTATCGCTATACAACACTAGCGAGCTTTGTTGGTCTGCTGATTCTAATGGTAGGCCTTATGAGCGGCGGTATCGTTCGCTGGGTTTTCTTCCCGGATATTCCGAGTGACTTTGTTCAGGCAAATGTAGAAATGCAGCCGGGTACGTCAGAAACACGAACTATTGAAGTTTTGAATAGTGTGGAGCAGTCTCTGACGGCAGTTGATAATCGCATTAAGGAAACAGAAGGCGAAGGCGCTGTCAGACACACCAATATCTGGATGAACGGCACTACGGCAGGTACGGTTTTCGTTGAGCTGAAAAAAGGTGAAGATCGCCAGCTAGATGGCTTTGAAATCGTAAACCAATGGCGTGAAGAAGTACCAGAATTGGCTGGCGTACGTGCCCTTAATTTCCAGGGAAGTATTGGCGGCGGCAGCGGCTTTGATATTGAGTTCCAGTTAGTAGGCGAAGATTTGGATGAGCTAAAAGCGGCAGCGGATGAACTGAAACTCGAGCTTGCCGACTACGACGGTGTATTCGATATAGAAGATACCTTTGGGGATGGTAAAGAAGAGATTCTGCTACAGACTAAGCCACTAGCTACAGCTATGGGAATTAACCTGGCCGAGTTGGCCACACAGGTCCGCTACGCGTTTTATGGCGCTGAAGCACAGCGTATTCAGCGAGGTGACGAAGAAATAAAAGTCATGGTTCGCTACCCTCGTGATCAACGCGAGTCTGTTGGTAACTTACAGGATATGAAACTGCGCGCTCCGGACGGGTCTGAAATTCCATTTACCGAACTGGCGGATATTGAGTTTGCTGAAGGTTACAGCACCATTACTCGTATAGACCGTCAACGTTCTGTGAATGTTCGTGCTCGTGCGGATAAAGATAAAGTTGAGCCTTTCCGCATTGTCGAAGAGGTTCGTAAAGAGAAAATCCAGACTATTCTGGATAAGTATCCAAGTGTCAGCTTTGAATTACAGGGCGCTACTCAAGATGAGGCGGAAGCGACTGGTTCGTTGGCAATTGGTGGTTTGTTGGCGATGTTTGCAGTCTATGCGCTAATGGCTATTCCATTGAAATCATACAGTCAGCCGTTGATCATTATGTCGGTGATACCTTTTGGGGTTATCGGTGCGGTTATCGGGCACTGGGTAATTGGTATGCCGGTTAGCATTTTGAGTCTGTTCGGTATCATTGCGCTGGCTGGGGTTGTGGTAAACGACAGTTTGGTTATGGTCGACTATGTTAACCGTGCACGTGAAGTGGGAACCGACTTACGTAAGGCTGTTCTGGATGCCGGTTGTCGCCGTTTCCGGGCCATTACCTTAACCTCGTTGACCACCTTCTTTGGTTTGCTACCGATTGTACTGGAGAAGAGTCTGCAGGCGAAAATAGTGATTCCAATGGCGATATCATTGGCATTCGGTATTATCTTTGCCACCGTTATCACCTTATTGTTGATACCTTGCCTGTATCTCATTCTGGCCGATAGTAAACGGGGCTTGCGTACTATGTTGTCCTGGTATGGGTTGGCAAAACCGCCGGAACCCAAAGATATGAGTACGAAAGAGGCATTAGAAAACTACTAAGTGCCTGAGAAGAGAAAATAAAGCCGGAGCTAAGTCTCCGGCTTTATCGTATGGGCGGTCATAAACTGGTAAACTAATGTCATTACACTATTTAATAAATGGATCATTTCATAGGAAACGCTGACATGTTGCTGTCACTTCTTGATCTTAGCGCTTTACTGTTTTTCTTTTTTTGCTGGATAGGCTACTCATTGTTTGCACGTAAGCGTGCCAGAACCACTCACTGCCTATCGAGTATCCTGTGTTCATTACGAATTGATTGGTTTAGTGCCGTGATGCACAAGGACAATCAGGTTGCCGATGCGTCTTTAATTGGCAATGTGGAGCGTACAGTCACTTTCTTCGCATCTTCTACGATTTTGGTGCTGGCTGGTGTCATTACTGTATTAGCTCATGCCGATGAAGTCGTTTTGGTGTTAAATGAAATTCCAATGAGTCCGGATACGGTTCCTATTTTAGTGCAGTTTAAGCTGTCGGTTCTGGCGCTCATTTTTATCTATGCCTTTTTTAAGTTTACCTGGTCAATTCGTCAGTTTGGCTTTGTATCGGTGCTGTTAGGAGCTTCAGTCGAGTACCATCAGGAGAATAAACCTGAGGAGGAGCGTCAGCGTTTTGCTATGCATGCAGCCAAAGTACTGGATCAATCCGGCCACGAGTACAATAAAGGCTTACGTACCTACTACTTTGCTTTGGCCTATTTATCCTGGTTTCTACACCCCGTCATGCTGATCATTTCAAGCACTATTGTTGTTGCAGTTCTGTATCGTCGTGAGTATCGTTCGCGCGTATTACGCGAGTTATTGGCGACTAAAGGTTATGTACCGGGAAAAAAATAATAGGAGAACATTGTGATTAAGGTCTTTTCTGATTTTCTTGCCTGGACTCGCGAAAACGAGTGGGGCTGCGATGAAAGTCATAATTTAAAGCTTGCCGATGGCACGAAATTGTCGGTTTGGGACAGTGGTGTGCTCGAAGTTACTCCAGAAAACCCTGGCCGAAAGGACATTATTTTATCTTGTGCAGTGCATGGTAACGAAACGGCTCCTATCGAAATTTGTCGCGACATTATTAACGATATTATTAATGAAAAGCAGACAGTGACACACCGTACACTGTTTCTAATTGCAAACCCGGCTTCAATTAATAAAGGCGAACGCTTTGTTGAAGAAAATATGAACCGGTTATTCAGCGGCGCGCATAGTAAAGGTGATACCCAGAACAAAGAACGCGAGCGTGCGGCTAAAATTGAGAGTTACGTAGAGCGGTTTTATCAGTCAGCTCCTGATGGCTCCCTAGAGCGACTGCACTATGATTTGCATACAGCAATTCGGGACTCAAAACGCGAGAAGTTTGCCGTTTACCCGTTTACACACGGAGCCCCCTATAGTCGGCAGCAGCTCCAGTTCTTACTGGCCTGTGGGGTCGATACCGTTTTATTAAACCAGGCGCCGACAACCACCTTTTCTTACTTCAGCGTCAGGCAGTTTAACGCACAGGCATTTACGGTTGAGTTAGGAAAGGTTCGTCCGTTTGGCGAAAATGACCGTACTCAGTTTGCCGGAGCCGAAAATTCACTGCGGAAATTGATTTCTGAAATGGAGCTGGAATTTGGTCCCTTTGAGCCAGAACAACACTATGTCTTTAAAGAAGCACAAACCATTAACCGCACTCAGCAGGACTTTGAGCTAAACTTTGCGGATAATGTTGCTAACTTTACCTCTTTTAATAAAGGGGATTTACTAGCGCGAGACGGTGAAAAAAAGCATTACGCTCAGCACGATGGTGAACATATTATTTTCCCCAATGCCAAAGTGGCGCTGGGACATCGGGCGCTATTAACTGTGGTACGGGTACCGACAGAATCGCTCGACCTGGTCTGAGACTCACTGGTCTAAGTAGTCAGGCTTTGTTGTTATTACTGTTCGTTTCTATTTACACTTAGCGCACTCAGTTTTCATTAGTGTGTGGTTTGCATGTCACTTTACGTAAAGGTAAAGTAGCGGCAATTTTCCACCCAGCTTAAAACCGAAAGAGAAGGTTATGGCCAAGGATAAAAAACACAACACAGAGATTGTGACCAAACCGAAATGGTTTGATAAAGACTCAGTCACAATTCCAATGCTGCAAATCTTAAAAGAAGATGGCAGTTTCCATAAAGATGCCGATATGCCGGAGTACGATAAAGAGCTGATCGTGAAAATTCACGACACTATGCAATTTATCCGTATTCTTGATGAACGCATGATTGCCGCTCAGCGTCAGGGTCGTATCAGTTTTTACCTGGCCTCCCGGGGTGAAGAAGCTGAAAGCGTGGCTTCTGCCGCCGCGCTGGATGCCGGTGACATGATCATGGGCCAGTACCGTGAGCAGGGCGCTTTAGCATATAGAGGTTTTACCGTTGAACAGTTTATGAATCAGCTGTTTTCTAACGAGAAAGACTTAGGTAAAGGCCGTCAGATGCCGGTTCACTACGGTTGCGCTGACTTAAACTTCATGACCATATCGTCGCCTTTGGGAACGCAAATTCCACAGGCAACAGGTTATGCGTTTGGTCAGAAAATGGATAAAACCGAAAAGTGCACTATCTGTTACTTTGGTGAAGGCGCAGCATCTGAAGGTGACTTCCACGCCGCTCTGAACATGGCATCGGTTTATAAAGTGCCGGTTATCTTCTTCTGCCGTAATAATGGTTACGCTATTTCTACACCAGCGCAAGGCGAGCAGTATGCTGGTGACGGTATCGCACCGCGTGGTATTGGTTATGGTATGAAAACCATACGTATTGATGGTAACGACGTTTTCGCTGTGTTGAAGGCAACGCAGGAAGCTCGTCGTTTAGCTGTAGAAGAAAACGAGCCTGTATTGATTGAAGCTATGTCATATCGTATGTCAGGTCACTCTACGTCAGATGACCCTACAGGTTATCGTACTCGTGATGAAGAAGCAGACTGGCAGGCCAAAGACCCACTTGAACGTTTGCAGAAGTGGATGATGAATGAAGGCTGGTTGGATAAAGATCACGTTGAAGAGCATCACGCAGAAGTAAAAGCGAAAGTTCTGGCAGCATTAAAAGAGTCAGAAAAAGTACCGGTCCCGCACATTGATGAACTGATCAATGATGTTTACGACGAACCGACTGACATGCTGAAAGAGCAGTTAGACGAGTTAAAAGAGCACATCCGCAAATACCCGGATGCCTACAGTAAAACGTCGGGGAGACTGGACTAATGGCTAAAATGAATTTACTACAGGCCATCAACAGCGCGCTAGACCTGGCGATGGCCAAACATGACAACGTATACAGTTTTGGTGAAGATACTGGTGGTTTTGGCGGTGTATTCCGTGCAACCTCAGGTTTGACCGAAAAATACGGCAAACATCGCAACTTTAATACACCCTTGGTTGAACAAGGCATTATTGGTTTTGCCAATGGTCTTGCTTCGCAGGGTAGCTTTGCTATTGCTGAAATTCAGTTCGGTGACTACATATTCCCGGCATTTGACCAAATTGTGAATGAGACGGCCAAGTTCCGTTATCGTTCAGGTAATGAGTTCAACGTTGGTGGTTTAACCATTCGTACACCGTACGGTGGCGGTATCGCCGGTGGTCATTACCACTCACAGTCTCCGGAAGCCTACTTTGCGCATACGCCGGGCATTAAAATTGTGACTCCACGTAACCCGTACGAAGCAAAAGGGTTACTGCTGAGCGCTATTTTTGATAAAAACCCGGTGTTATTCATGGAGCCGAAGCGGTTGTACCGCGCCTCAACAGGTGAGGTTCCTGAAGAAGAATACACTATTCCACTAGGCAAAGCTGACGTGGTCAAAGAAGGTACAGATATTACCGTTCTTGGCTGGGGCGCGCAGATGGAAATGACCGAAAAAGCAGTTGAAAAAGCCGAAGAAGATGGCGTTTCATGCGAAGTGATTGACTTGCGCACCATCTCCCCGTGGGATGTTGAAACTGTGACTCAGTCAGTTCTGAAAACCGGACGCCTGGTGATTAGCCAGGAAGCACCTATTACCGGTGGTTTTGCCAGCGAAATCGCGGCAACCGTTCAGGACAAATGCTTCTTGTATCTTGAGTCTCCAATTGCCCGTGTTTGCGGTATCGATGTACCGTATCCGCTGTGTCATGAGAAAGAGTACATGGCTGATCATTTGAAGATTTATGAAGCGATCAAACGCTCAATGAACTACTAAGGACCCATCGACATGAGTAAAGACTTTATTCTGCCCGATATCGGCGAAGGGATCGTAGAGTGCGAAATCGTTGAGTGGCTGGTTGCCGAAGGTGACGAGGTTAAAGAAGACCAACCTGTGGTTGAGGTAATGACCGATAAAGCCATGGTTGAGATCCCGGCTAAAGACGACGGCGTTGTAGAAAAGCTGTATTACCAGAAAGGTGATATCGCTAAGGTCCACGAGCCGTTATTTGCCATTAAGCCAGCTGACGGCTCTTCTGATGAGTCGCCGGCCAAAGAAAAAGACAGCGCGCCGGCTAAAAAAGAAGAATCGAAAACTGAGCAAAAACAAACCTCAGCCGGTGGCGATACAACCGACTTTATTTTGCCGGACATTGGCGAAGGTATTGTTGAATGTGAAATTGTTGAATGGCTGGTGTCTGAAGGCGATGAAGTAAAAGAAGACCAGCCGGTTGTTGAAGTCATGACGGACAAAGCAACGGTTGAAATTCCGGCGAAAGACGACGGTACCGTGGTTAAGCTGTATCACAAGAAGGGTGATATTGCGGAAGTACACAAGCCGTTGTTTGCGTTGAAGCCCGCGGGTGGCGTTCAAGAATCGGATTCAAATGCTCCGCAGAGTCATGTTGAACCTGAGTCTAAGACACCGTCATCGGATTCCAAAGCAGAGGCTGAACCGCCAGCGAAAGCACGTCAGGGCAAAGCCATTGCAAGCCCGGCAGTACGCCGCCTGGCACGTGAGAACGATATTAATATTGCGGAAGTATCGGGTTCGGGTAAAAAAGGCCGGGTTCTGAAGCAAGATATTGAAGCCTTTAAGTCAGGTGACCAGAAAGCGCAGACAACAACTGATAGTCAGCCGTCACAAAAAACGGCTACTACTGGTGGTACTCGTACCGAGGCTATCCGCGGTGTGAAAGCGGCTATGGCTAAGCAAATGATGAGCTCGGTCAGCACCATTCCTCATTTCACTTACGCGGATGAGTTTGATGTTACTGAGCTAATCGCATTGCGTGAAAAGCTGAAAGAGCAGTACAAAGAGAAAGGTATTCGTTTAACTGTAATGCCATTCTTCATTAAAGCTCTTTCGCTGGCACTGAAAGAATTCCCGGTGATGAACGCACAGGTGAATGAAGACTGTACTGAGATCACTTACTTTGATGACCACAACATTGGCATGGCCGTTGATACCAAAATTGGCCTGTTAGTACCTAACGTCAAACAGGTACAAAACAAGAGCATTATTGATGTAGCCAATGAAGTCACTCGTCTGACTCAGGCATCGCGCGAAGGCAAGTTGCCGCAAGCCGATATGAAAGGCGGTACCATCAGCATTTCAAACATCGGCGTTATTGGCGGTACAGTGGCAACTCCTATCATCAATAAGCCGGAAGCTGCGATTGTCGCTTTAGGTAAAGTGCAGGAACTGCCGCGCTTTGATGCTAACGGCAACGTTGTTGCCCGTAAGATAATGACGGTAAGCTGGTCAGGCGACCATCGCATTATCGATGGTGGTACCATTGCCCGTTTCAACAAACTCTGGCAAGAATACCTCGAAGACCCAACCAGCATGCTGGTAAACATGGTCTGAGATAAAGGCTAGGCTCCTACGGACATTGCGCTCCGCTAGGAGCCAAGACCCTCTGATACAGGAGACGCAACGAGCTCATCCATGAGGGCTTGACGAAGGCCATCTCTGGCCTTCGACACTCCTGTATCAGAGGGTCTTAACTCCTGGCGCTACACACACTATCCGTAGGAGCCTTAACACTTCCTTTCCCCTTATTTTCTATAGCTGTGCTATGGTTTTCTTATCTGAGAAGTATCGAGAGCCAGCATGTTTGAAATTATTTATTTTTCTCTAGCCGCAGTGCTGATGGTGCTGACTTTGGCACCGTTGTCGAGGTCGCAGGTTTGGTGGATACGGGGTCTGGACTTCCCGCGTTTGCAGCTGTCGGTGTTATTAGCGGCCTTGCTGGTTGTGGGTCTGGTTGTTATTCGTGACTGGACGTCTGTTACTGCTATTGCTTTGGGGCTCCTCATTGGTTGTTTAGTTTGTCAGCTATGGTGGGTTGTGCCTTATACGTTTTTCTTTCCTAAGGAAGTTGAAGCTGTCCGGGCGGGTAGTCATTACGAGCGTTTACGTATTATGACGGCCAATGTTCTTACCCCTAACCATAATAGCGATGGCTTGATTAAGCTTGTTCATGATTTTACGCCAGATGTACTGGTCACGCTTGAGTCGGATGACTGGTGGCAGGAACGGTTAGATGTAATTGAAAAGGATTATCCGTGTACGGTAAAGGTACCTCTGGACAACCTCTATGGTATGCATGTGTATTCTCGTTATGTTTTGTCTGACGTTAATGTCGAGTATTTGGTAGAAGATGACAAACCTTCAATACATTGTTTTATCGAACTGCCTTGCGGACAGAGAGTAAAAGCGCATTTTGTGCATCCGGCGCCACCGAGTCCATCTGAGAATGAAGAGTCGGAAGAGCGGGATGCCGAACTGGTGCTGGTTGCTCGTAGGGTAGAGCCGGAGAAATACCCAACCATAGTCACCGGAGACTTGAACGACGTTGCCTGGTCACGTACCACGCTTCTTTTCAGAAAAATCAGTAGCTTGTTAGACCCTAGAATTGGGCGCGGTATGTTCAATACCTTTCATGCGGAATATTGGTTTGCACGCTGGCCGCTCGACCATATTTTCCACAGCCACCATTTTGCTTTGGTTTCAATGACGCGTTTACCGGGCTTTGGTTCCGATCATTTTCCGTTACTGACGGAGCTTGCTTTGGCACCGGGAGAGAACGGTGTGGATGACGGCCCTTCACCAGATGAAGAGGACAAAGAAGCCGCCGATGAGATTGTGAACAAGGCTATGGCTTAAGCTTACGCCGAAAGTGAATACGTTGAACTAACAGTCCGAAAATGATGAGCATAAGGCCAACAAGGGTGCTTGGATAAATGGTTTCGCCAATTACTACTGAGAGCAGCAACAGTGAGATAAAAGGCGAAATAAAAATAAGGTTACTGATAAGCGCCGTATTGGTAGCTGTCTTCATAGCTTTTAACCAGAATAAGAAGGTTATTCCCATTTCAAATAAGCCTACGTAGCTTACCGCTGCCCAACCCTGCCAGGGTATTGCAGACCAGTCACTCCAGATAAAACTAGCCACAATGAGTATGGGTAAAGCCAGGCCAAAGGAAAGTACTAAGCTCACGACGGAGTCGGCGTTGCGGCGTGTATTCAGGATCCAGTAACCAGCCCACAAGAAAGTGGAAATTAACGCTAGCGTAACGCCCCAGGGGTCACTGAAGCTAAGAGCCAGCACATTACCTCGTGTGGCAATAACCAAAACGCCAAAATAACCTAAGGCGCAGGCAATCCAGTCGCGACGACGTATGCTTTGTTTTAAAAACAGCGCGGCCATAATACTAAGGGCAATGGCCCAGGTGTAATTAAGTGGCTGGGCTTCGGAAGCCGGCAATAGTTTATAAGCCTGAAAAAGCACCAGGTAGTAAATTAGTGGATTAATAAGCCCCATCAGCAGGTAATACAGAGGCATTTTACGCAGCTCAAGTATCAGCTCAGAGTTTTTTTTCTGAATAAAGCAGACCAGCGCTAGAATGACAAAAGATACCGTGCTGGCAGCCGTGACCATCTGCAGTGGTGTCATGTACTGAAGAGTTATTTTAAATGCAGTAGCGACCGTTGACCATAACAGTACGGCGATGATCGCATAAGCAAAAGCTTGTTTATCAGCGGCTATGGTGTGATGGCATGATGTCCCCTTAACTCATACGTCGATGAGCACTGCAGCTTGTTGATGTTCAATCCAGACCAGCGCATTCTGCTGGTACTCTCGTGCCAGGTCAATGGCTGTTTCCTGACTGAGTCCTAAAATCATAAAGCTGGCTTCCGGCGGCCATTGTTGGTCGCGGTCCTGTCCTGCACCAGAAAAGCAGTAAACTTGGCTTAATTTCTCTAAATGAGTGGCTAATTGTTTGTTTCTGCGTTTATTTTCGTCATCTGCGAGCAGTTGGCTTTGGGGGTTACAGGCTGTGATAAAAGCACCCGTAGTGCAGCCGAAACGTTCACATAAGCGGTTAAAGTCATTATTCTTCCGCCCTATATTCAGAGTGATTGTCTTGTCATCAACTGTGAACCAGTAATCTGTATTCTTATAATGGCTTAGCAGTTCTTTATCCATGTTTTGACCGGAGTATCAATGTTGATTAGAGTACATTGTAAGAGTTTAGCCTTAATCGTGAAGAGGTTCTATGAACCCCAGTATTAGTGTGATCACCTTAGGCGTTGATGATTTGAAACGTTCGTTGGCGTTTTATCAGGACGGCCTGGGTTGGGAAACCGACGGCATTATAGGTGAAGAGTTTGAGCATGGTGCCGTGGTGTTCTTTAAATTACCCAGTGGGCTCAGATTGGCGTTATGGCCACGTAAAAGTATTGCGGCAGAAATGGGCGTGGATGTCGCTCGTGCGGCTAATGAAGTTCTGCTGAGCCATAATGTCAGTTCCCGGAGTTCGGTTGATGACGTTATGGTAGAAGCGGAACGAGCAGGGGCTGAGATTATTAAACCCGCGAAAGACTTATTCTGGGGCGGCTACGGGGGCTTTTTTAAAGACCCGGATGGGCATATTTGGGAAGTTACCTGGAACCCTGCCTGGAATTAAAACCGGTAAGCGAACTCACCGGTTAGCTAACATTTTTCTGAGTAACCCCGGGAAGAAGCGTTGTAGTAGCGGTGCTACTTTGCTCATGCCTTTGCCGCTGATGACTTCCGCTTTATTGCTTTCAATAGCGCGGATAATATCGGCGGCGCATTGCTCAGGACTAATGCCGCTGGCGTTGTCCTGGTCTTCTTTCCCTCTTAAAGAGCCGTCGCCGGTCAGTGCGTTGTGCGCTATTTGTGTATGTACAAAGCCGGGAAGCACCGTGGTGCAACGCACATTGTGCTCGGCCATTTCCGCTCGCAGGCAGTCCATATAGCCAATGACTGCGAACTTAGCACCTGAATAACCACTGCGTAGTTTGGTTCCAACTTTGCCTGCCACACTAGAAACGGTGACAATATGGCCATTACGGCGCTTTACCATGTCAGCTAATACCACCTGGTTTAACGCCACTACCGAGAAGTAATCGACCTCCATCAGCGCTCTGTATACAGTGAGATCAGTTTCCATAGCCAGGCTGCGCTGAGAAACACCGGCGTTATTAATAAGTATGTCGACCGATGTATTTTTCAATGCCGCAGAAGCTGTTTCTTTGGCTTTCTCAGGCTGGCTTAAGTCCAGAGCTAATACCTGATGCTGTGCGCTGTTTGGAAGGCTCTGTCGTAACTCTTCCAACTGCTGCTCACGGCGTGAGCTTAAAATCAGTCTGGCACCCTGATTGGCTAACTGACCTGCCAAAGCCAGACCGATGCCCGAAGAGGCACCGGTTAGCCAGACTGTTTTATTATTAACAGAGGTCATGAGCTTAGCCCGCCGGGTAAACGTAGTTTGCCTGAATACCGAGAGGGAACCCGAGTGTCCAATATAGAATCAGGAACGCTGACCACAAAATCAACAGAGCGATAGTGTAAGGCAGCATCATCGCAACCAATGTGCCAATGCCGGTGCCTTTTACGTAACGTTGGCAGTAAAGCACAACCAGCGGGAAGTAGGGCAGCAACGGAGTAATGATATTACTGGATGAATCACCGACGCGATAAGCAGCCTGAGTTAAATCCGGTGAGTAACCCAGCTGCATTAGCATGGGCACAAAAATAGGTGATATCAAAGCCCATTTTGCTGAAGCTGAACCCACAAACAGGTTGATAAATGCTACCAGAATGACGATGCCGACCATGGTAACTCCACCGGACAGCTCCAGGCTGGCCAGGAAGTTCGCGCCTTTAACGGAAATTAGCGTACCGAGCTGAGAGTCACCGAAGGCTTTAATAAATAAGGCACAGAAGAACGCCATGACCATATAGTAAGCCATACCTTCCATCGACTTGGTCATTGCGCCGATAACGTCCTGCGAGTTGGTAAAGTTACCGGAAACGTAGCCATGAACAATGCCCGGAATAATAAACAGCAGGAAAATAAGCGGAACAATCATGCCCATAAGAGGGGCTGAGTAGGATGCCAATTCACCCGTTGCCGGGTCAGCTAATGGTGTATTTTCAGCCGTTGCGGAAAAATACAATAAGGCCAAACCTACGGCCATGGTAATTACGCCCGCGTAAAACGCTTTGCGGTCACGTGGGGAAACATCATCCAGTGCAGGCATATCCTCGCATCACCGTCAATTTCGGCACCGCGTAACCGTGGTTCAACCACCTTATCGGTCAGGAACCAGCCAATAGCGACAACGATAACTGACGAAGCGGCGGTAAAGTAATAGTTGTTTAATGGGTTTAACTGCATATCCGCATCAATAATTTGTGCTGCACTTTCAGTAAAGCCTTGCAGTAACGGGTCAATAGCGGAAGGAACAAAGTTGGCACTGAAGCCACCGGAAACACCGGCGAAAGCGGCGGCAATACCGGCCAATGGATGTCTACCGGCAGCGTAGAAAATAACACCACCCAAAGGAATAACCAGTACATAGCCAGCATCAACGGCGGTATGGCTGACAATAGCAACCAGAATCAGCACTGGCGTCAGCAGCATTTTGGGCGTGACGTTCAGCATTAACTTAATGGCGACATTAATAAAACCTGAGCGCTCGGCTACGCCGACACCCAACATGGCAACCAGCACAACACCTAAAGGCGCAAAGCCCATAAAGGTGTCAACCATATTGGCAAGGAATGCGGCCATTTCGGTACCACTTAATAGGTTAGTAACGCCTATTGTGTCCCCGGTTAGCGGGTGTTTCTCGTCAAAGCTGACGCCGGATAATAGCCAGGACATTGCCCAGACAATAACGAGCAGGCCAAAAAACATAACGGCCGGGTCAGGTAGTTTATTACCGACCTTTTCAACGCCATCAAGAAGGCGGTTAAGCAGACTGTCCGGCTTTTCCTTTTGTGAACGGTCTGGTTGTGGAGATTGAGCCATGGTGTAACCCCTGATTGTTATTTTATTGGTCTAATTATTATGCGCAGGTATCATAACCATTATTGTGCAGCGGAACAAAGCAAACAAGGTGAAAAAAGTGTCAATGATTTGTGGTACAGATGAAGCCGGTCGGGGGCCTATTGCAGGGCCGGTTGTGGCGGCAGCGGTGATACTGGATCCGGAGAATCCAGTTGAAGGGCTAAACGACTCGAAAAAGCTGAGCGAGAAAAAGCGCGAGAAGCTCAGTCTGGAAATAAAGGAAAAGGCGCTTTACTGGGCCATTGCTCAATCTGATCCTGATGAAATTGAGGCTATTAATATTCTTTGGGCGTCGATGAAAGCCATGCAAAGAGCCATTGAAGCACTTCCAGTTAAGCCTGACATGGTTTTAGTGGACGGTAACCGGGTGCCTGAATTAAACGTCCCTGCAAAAGCTATAGTGGGAGGAGACGCGAGTGAACAGTGCATTGCAGCAGCATCGATTTTAGCGAAAGTGGAACGGGACAGACAGATGCTAAAGTGGCATGAACTCTACCCACAGTATGAATTTGACAAGCACAAGGCTTATGGCACTCCCAAGCACCTTGAACTATTAGAAAAGTATGGGCCGTGCCCTATACATCGCAAGGGCTTTAACCCAGTAAAGCGTGTGCTCGCAAACTTGTGATTTAACCTGAATATTCATACAATACAGGCCTATTCATTGAGCTCTTTTAGGAAGTTGGAAGCCACCATGCAGTCTATCCCACACGTTGATATGCGTCGTTACCATGACGACTTTGATGCCTTTACTCAAGATGTAGGCAACGGTTATGAGAAATATGGCTTTATTGCCTTAACTCAGCACGGAGTTGATACAACGCTTATTGAACGGGCACTGGATACCTGCCGTGAGCTTTTCGCGTTACCGGAAAACATTAAGAAGCAATATCATCGTCCGGGCGAGGGTGGCGCGCGCGGCTATACTCCTTTTGGTACCGAGGTTGCTAAAGACGCGACGCATGTTGATTTGAAAGAGTTCTGGCATGTGGGCCGGGAAGTGGAAGGTGAGCCGGCTTACCCACAGTTGTTACCTAACGTGTGGCCGCAGGAACTGCCTAAGTTTAAGGACGACATGCTTGCTATATACGCGGCATTAGATAAGCTGGGTAATCAGGTACTGGATGCTTTAGCCGTTTATTTAGGTCAACCGCAGGACTTTTTCCGAAATAAGGTTAACAACGGCAATTCAATTCTGCGTCCTTTGCATTATCCGCCTATTATTGATGAAGATACCCCTTCTGTTCGCGCCGGCGCACATGAAGATATTAACGTTTTAACCTTATTAGTGGGTTCGCGTGAGCCAGGGCTGGAAGTTTTAGCTAAAGACGGGACGTGGGTACCAGTAACAATTATCGAAGGTGCTATTATCTGTAATGTGGGTGATATGCTACAGCGGCTGACCAATCATGTGTTGCCATCCACGACGCATAGGGTAGTTAACCCTCCCGCACCATACAATGCTAAATCACGTTACTCTATTCCGTTCTTTTTGCACTTTAATCCGGATGTGATGATTACGCCTTTGGAAAGCTGTATTTCCGAAGAAAATCCGCAGCGCGATGAACCGATTACTGCGGATGACTATCTAATGCAACGCTTACGTGAAATTGGGTTGATAAAAGACTAAAAGGATCAGCTGGTGAAAACAGGCGAGTTTAATTTAAAACGTATGGTTCGAGGGTGGACGGCTGTTGCAGCTTCTGCGCTGTTAATCAGTTGTGCCTCAGCTCCTCAGGAGCCCCAAAGCAATAAGTTCCAATTAACGCTGTTACACATTAATGATCATCACTCCACTTTGGCGCCAAAACAGCAAACTCTGGTTTGGGGTGATCAGGAGTGGCAGGTTGAAGCAGGCGGTTTCCCAAGGGTTGCGGCTCAACTTAAGGCGCTCCGAAAAGCGAATAACAATGTGCTGACCCTGCATGCTGGCGATGCTCTTACTGGTAGCTTGTATTTTACGTTATTTGGCAGTGAAGCCGACGCCCGTATGATGAATAACGTGTGTTTTGATGCTTTCACGATTGGTAATCACGAGTTTGATAATGGCGATGCAGGGCTGGTCAAGTTTCTGCAGCAGTTGGGCACTGAACGTTGTCCGACAGCTAAGCTGGGGGCGAACATTAAGCCTAAAGTGGGCGATTCCCCTTTAACACCGAACCGTGATTGGGAGATGTTCAAACCCTATACCGTTGTTGAGCGTAATGGTGAGGAAATTGCCATTATTGGTCTGGATATCGCCAGTAAAACTAAAAAATCGTCACAGCCCGATGAAACTACTGAGTTTTTAGATGAACTGGAAACGGCACGTAAATATGTTGCCGAAGTTCAACAGCAAGGCATTGAGAAAATTGTCCTGCTGACTCATATTCAGTACGAACGTGACAAAGAGCTGGTGCAGCAACTGCCTGGCGTCGATATTGTTATTGGCGGTGACTCACACACCTTACTGGGTGATTTCAGCGGTTTTGGAATGGAATCTGATGGACCCTACCCAACTGAGTTAACAAATGCCGATGGCGACAAAGTTTGTCTTGCTCATGCTTACCAGTATTCACTCGTAGTTGGTGAAATGCAGGCGTTTTTTGACGGTGACAAAATTGAAGAATGCGGTGGCCGGCCGCACTACCTCTTGAGTAATGATATTCAAGTGAGTGACGGCATTGTGACAACTTATGAACCCATCAAGACTGCATTGGAAGAAAGTGGTGTGTTCAGCTTTGTCGAGCCGGATGCTGAGCTGCAGAATATGCTGGAAGATTATCAAAGCAAAGTTGAGGACTTTTCTGCTGAAGTGTTAGCGCAAGTTCCGCAACAAATTTGCAGTCAGGAAATTGATTTACCACGACGCGACGGCTGCGCTGATGTAATGAGTTCAGGTGCTCATCGCCTGGTAGCCGAAGCCTTTTTGCATTCAGTGCCGGAGGCCGACTTTGCGATACAAAACGGTGGTGGCGTAAGGTCTGATATTAGTGAGGGAGATTTCACAGTCGGTGACGCATTTAACGTACTGCCTTTTGCGAATACGCTGGTGAAACTGGAGCTCAGTGGTTCTGAGTTCAAGCAGGCAATGGAAGAGGCGTTAGCTTATTCAGTCTCTGACGGCGGCTCAACACGAGCGTACCCTTATGGTGCCGGTATTCGTTACTCGGTTGATTTAACCAAAGAAAAGGGCAGCCGTGTGTCTAATCTGCAGGTGTGGGATAAAGGCAGCAACAGTTGGCAACCAATGATGGCAAGGGCAACCTATGTCATGGTCACCAATAGCTTTATTGCCGGTGGTCAGGATGGTTATGATACGTTTTATCGTGTCAGTGAGCGAGGTCGGGCCCGCAATACAGGAATAGACTACGCTGAGTCTTTGGTGAATTATGCCCGTACTCAGGACGTATTAAAACGCCCAGAGGATTTTGCAACACAGTCTTACGTTCCTGCCGGAGATAATTAGTGGCTCGACAGTTCGAGCCTGCACCTGTTTCAGATAACGCCAGATTTGATTTTATTGTTGTCATTCTGGCGTTATTGACGGCTTTTGCCCCGCTTTCCATCGATATGTATCTGCCGGCATTCAGCGCTATTGCGTCTGATTATGCAACCGATACACATCACGTTGAGTTATCACTGACTGCCTTTTTCTTCGGTCTTTTTATTGGTCAGTTACTTTACGGTACTGCGACCGATAAGTTCGGACGCAAGAACCCGTTGTATATCGGGCTGGCAATCTACGTGGTGACGTCTATTGGTTGTGCTTTTGCCCCGGACATTCAGTGGCTTATCGTTTTACGCTTTTTCCAGGCCATTGGGGCCTGTGCCGGTATTGTTATTGCCCGGGCGGTGGTGCGTGACTTATACACACCACAAGCATCAGCCCGTGTGTTCTCTTTTCTCATTCTTGTTATGGGCGTCGCGCCTATTCTGGCCCCGTTATTTGGGGCTTATGTAACGGAATGGATGGGTTGGCGCGCTTTGTTTCTGATTGTGGCTGCATTGGGCGTTGCGTCAGCGGTAACCATTCACTTTGTCATGCCGGAAACGCGGGGGCGCCGCTACGATGTGCGTATGCGGAACACCGGCAGCACCTATTGGTCAGTGCTTCGCGATCCGTCTTTTCTTCGTTATTCGTTAACAGGTGCTATCGCTCAGTCGGGTCTGTTTGCTTACATCACTGGTTCGCCGAAAATGTTTATAGAAGTTTTCGGTCTTTCGCCAACTCACTACAGTTGGTTATTTGGTCTGAATGCTATTGGTATTATCGGGCTTTCTCAATTAAATGGTTGGTTGTTGAAGTACCATTCCTCTCGCAAAATTCTTAATGTTTCTTTGCCTATGCTGGCAATAGTTTCGGTCATAATGTGTGTTATGGCTTACTTAAATGCGAGCTTCTGGGGAATTTTGCTGCCTTTATTCGCCTATATTTCAACGCTTGGTTTGGTTTTCCCCAATGCTATGGCCGGGGCTTTGGCAGAACAAAAAGAACGGGCGGGCTCAGCCTCGGCGGTAACCGGCAGTTTACAGTTTTTAATTGCCGGTTTGGTGTCTGCCGGGGTGAGTCAGGCTGGTTCGTTTACTGACTACGCTATGGCGTGGGTGATAGGTGTGGCCGGCTTATTAGCGGTTATTGCATACCGCGTAATGCGCCGGCCAGAATAGTTTTTTTAATTATAGAAAGTCGGTGCTGCAGGCCCAACAGGGAAACCGAACACAAACACCCACAGGAAGAAAAGTACTGACCAACCGACAAAGAAGACCATAGAGTATGGCAGCATCATGGCAATCAGGGTCCCTATACCCAAGTCCTTCTTATAACGAGCGGCGACTGCCAATATCAAACCGAAGTAGCTCATCATAGGGGTAATGATGTTCGTTACCGAGTCACCAATACGGTAGGCGGCCTGAATAACCTCCGGCGAGTAGCCAATCAGCATAAGCATAGGTACGAAGATAGGCGCAGTAATAGCCCACTGTGCCGAAGCCGAGCCCAGCATTAAGTTAACGAAGCCGCAAACCATAATGAAGAACAAGAAAATGATAGGACCGGTCATGCCAATATTGGTCAGGAACTCGGCACCGTTAATGGCAAAAATGGTTCCGAAGTTAGTCCATTTAAAGAAGTTGACGAATTGTGCGGCAAAAAACACCAACACAATGTACATGCCCATAGTACTCATACTGTGCGACATAGCGTCAATGACATCACGGTCGGTTCGCATGGTTTCAACGGTGCGACCATAAACATAACCCGGAATGGCAAAGAAGAAGAAGATGTAAACCACAACGCCCTTGAGGAACGGGGAGCCTGTGACTTCACCGGTTTCAGGGTGGCGCAGAATGCCCCATTCAGGCACGACCGTTAACGCCAGAATGCCGGCGAGAATCAACACACTGATACCAGCGTAAATTAGCCCGCGTTTTTCTTTTTGGTTGAGTGGATCCATGGACGATTGATCGGATAAATCAATAGAGGCTTCGTCTTTGTTGTATTTGCCCAGTTTTGGCTCAACAATTTTGTCTGTGATCAAAGCACCCATAATGGCAATCAAGAAGGTGCTGACCATCATAAAGTACCAGTTGGCTTCGGCGCCGACGGTATAGCTTGGGTCGATTATTTTAGCGGCTTCTTCGGTAATGCCCGACAGTAAAGGGTCAACCGTTCCAATTAGCAGGTTGGCACTGTAACCGGCAGAGACGCCGGCAAAAGCTGCTGCAAGACCAGCCAGGGGGTGACGACCCAGTCCATAAAAAATCATGGCAGCAAGAGGTACCAGAACCACGTAACCAAGCTCGGCCGCGGTATTGGAAACGACACCGGCGAAGACCACAGTAACGGTAATAAGACGTGGCGGGGCTTTCATAACCAGTCCGCGCATGGCGGCTGAGATTAAGCCCGAACGTTCAGCAACGCCCACACCCAAAAGAGCGACCAAAACCGTACCTAAAGGCGTGAACCCGGTAAAGTTAGTGACCAGGTTGGTCACAATGCGTTGTATCCCTTCAGCATTCAGTAAGCTGACGGCTTTTATAACGGTTTCGCCGTCTCTGGGGTCTATTGCGCTGACACCGAAGTAAGCGGCAATGCCACTAATGAAAATAATGAAGAGGCAGAACAGAGCGAATAAGGTAATTGGGTGGGGTAACAGATTACCGAGCCACTCAACGGTATCAAGAAAACGGGTAAACCAACCGCGCTTGCTGGTTGCGTTGTAGTCGTTATTGGGAGACTGCATAACTCACGCCTTTATTATAAGTTTTTAAACCAGCGCAAGATTCTAGCATAAAAAAAAGGCGCCGCTGAAACCAGGGCGCCGTTTTTACTTAGAGGTTAGCGATTATGCCGCTTCACCTTTCTTTAGATTTTTTAATGCGTAATCAAATGCTGCTTTACCGGCTAACAGATCTTCCGGAGCAAAGTCATCAACATTGATGGTACGTAAGCGACCCGCTTCAGTGCGCTCTAGTAACGCAACTTCATCGTCGCTTAGTACGCCCAGCTCTTTACCTTTAGCACCAATTTGGTCTAACTGAGTAAAGCTAAAGCGTTTACCGGCTGCTTTGCAGACTTTGTCGTACAACGGCTCGGCAGCAATGACGTCTTGCAGTGTTTGCTCAAGGAAACCGAAGTGACCTTCAGGGCTCAGGAACTGACCTTCGCCTAAGCGTGTGCGTACGTCATTAGGTGACATCAGCATACGGGCAATTTTGTGATCGTTCTTGTCTGAAGGACGTTTAGCAATGCGGCCTAACGGGTACATTACTGCACGCATGAAGCTACCAACACCACCAAAGTTTGCCAGCATTTCCAGCTGTGCTTCCTGCAGCTTATGCAAGGTATCCTGCATAGCCCAGTGAACTAACGGCAGGTCTTCTTTAATGCGGCCCTGGTCATGGAAACGCTTCAGAATACAAGAACCAATGTACAAGTAGCTAAGCATGTCGCCTAAGCGTGCAGAAACGCGCTCTTTGCGTTTGAGGCTGCCACCCAGTTTACCCATAGCAATGTCTGACAATAACGCCATGTTGGCACTAAAGCGGTTCATCTGCTGATAGTATTTACGGGTTTCGTCGCTTGCCGGAACAGAGCTCAGACGGTGACCACCAAAGCCATAAAATACCGAGCGAACGAAATTACTCATGGCAAAACCAATATGACCAAATACGGCTTTATCAAACTTTTTCAGAGCTTCAGGCCCTTGTTCCGCTGATGCTTCCATTTCTTTTAAAACAAACGGATGACAACGGATGGCGCCCTGGCCGTAGATCATCATGCTACGAGTCAGAATGTTGGCGCCTTCAACGGTAATAGCAACCGGGACACCCTGGTAACCACGGCCTAAGTAGTTATTCGGACCTAAACAGATGCCTTTACCACCATGGATGTCCATAGCGTCGTCCATGCAAGAACGTAACTTTTCAGTCATGTGGTATTTTGCAATGGCGCCGATAACCGAAGGCTTTTCGCCCAGGTCAATACCTTTGGTCGATAACATGGTAACCGCGTCCATCAGGTAAGCGTTACCAGCAATGCGTGCCATTGGCTCTTCAACACCTTCCATTTTACCGATAGGCAATTTGAACTGACGACGGATGCGGGAATACGCACCGGTTGCCAGAGCAATCGATTTAATGCCACCGGCGCTGTTTGACGGTAGAGTGATTGAACGGCCGACTGACAGACATTCAACCAGCATACGCCAGCCTTTACCGGCATTTTTCTGGCCGCCAATAATGTAATCTAATGGAACGAATACGTCGTTACCGCGAATAGGACCGTTCTGGAACGGGACGTTAAGCGGAAAGTGACGGCGACCTATTTCAACACCTTTAGTGTCACGAGGAATAAGGGCACAGGTAATACCCAGCTCTTCTTCTTCACCAATAAGGTTGTCAGGGTCGTACATTTTGAATGCCAGACCTAGTACAGTAGCGACTGGCGCTAACGTGATGTAGCGCTTGTCAAAGTTCAGTTTGATACCGACGATTTCTTCGCCGTTCCATTCGCCTTTACAGACTACACCTGAATCAGGAATAGCACCGGCGTCAGAGCCAGCTTCCGGGCTGGTCAGTGCGAAACATGGAATTTCGTCACCGCTGGCTAAGCGAGGCAGGTAATGGTCCTGCTGTTCTTTGGTACCATAATGCTGCAACAACTCGCCCGGGCCTAATGAGTTAGGTACACCGACGGTTGAAGCCAGTACCGTACTAACGCCGGCCAGCTTCTGTAACACACGAGACTGCGCGTAAGCAGAAAACTCCAGACCACCGTATTCTTTCTTGATGATCATGGCGAAGAATTTCTCATCCTTCAGGTACTGCCAGACATGCTCGGGCATATCCGTTAGTTCGTGTGTGACTTCCCAGTCGTTCAGCATTTTACAGACTTCTTCACAGGGGCCTTCTAAGAAAGCTTTTTCTTCAGCCGTTAATTCGGCCTTAGGTACGTCGTGAAGTTTTTTCCAGTCAGGGTCGCCGCTGAACAAGTCACCATCCCACCATACGGTGCCGGCTTCCAGTGCATCGCGCTCGGTGTCAGACATTTCTGGCATTACCTTGCGATATGCGCTAAGAATAGGCTTAGTCAGCAGATTCAAACGAACCGGTGCTAAGTTGAGTGGTACCAGCACAATGGCTAAGATAACCCAAAGAACCGGGCCAACAATGTCGATTGCGCTACCAATAGCGAACATAATAACTAAACCGGCGCTGAACATAGCCAGGCTGGCTCGTTTGTAAATTAATGCAGCCGCAACTAAAACAGTAGCGACAATCCAAAGTGCAATACTCATAGTGTAATACTCCGACTTGGAGGTCTGACCAGTGATACTGTGCAAGTTAGATCAACGAGCGGTTATTTTCAAGCAAAAATTGAACGGGCGTTTGAATTTTGTTGTCAATATAAACGTCCAGTAGTAAATAAAGTGGAGAAGTGACAGTGAAAAGGACAGTCAGTTGGCTGGTATCCAGTGTTTTAGTAGGCAGTATGACAATGAGCTATGCCAGCGCCGATAACCATCAAAATGCCGAGCAGTCTATCGAACAGTCGATGAAACCTTATCAGGCTGATTATGTGATCACGCGTGGTGATAGCGAATATGGGGAAGGTTATCGTTACCTGGAAGTGTCGCCTGAGGACGAATGGCAGTTGCGAACGAAGTCCGATATTTCCTGGTTTATTTTGTCCGATACGCGTGAAGCTCGCTCCGTATTTATTGTGGATGAAAAAAATAGCCGATTGGAACCGCGCGAATTTATTTATATGAGAACCGGAACGGGGTCGGATAAGTCCTTTCATGGCGAATTTATAGCGGATGAGAAGAAAGTCCGTAACGTTGATACCGGGCGCATGCTGGATGTGAACTGGGAAGATGCCTTGTTTGATGAAGCTAACGTGACGGAGCAGTTGCGTGTTGATTTAGCCAATGGTTCTGAAGTCTTCGAATACCGGCTTGTTGATGAAAAAGGGAACGAAGATGAGTACCGTTTTGAGGTATTAGCGCGAGACCAGCAGTTATCTTTACCTTACGGCGAGGTTAAAGCAATAAAAGTAGGGCGCATAAGGGATAATAACCGGCGTCAGACCTTTTTCTGGTTTGCGCCGGAGCTAAACTATGTGATGGTTAAAATGCAGCAGTTTAAAGAAGGTGACGAGCAAGCGACCATGTCGCTTAAGAGCTTGTCTATGTAAATTAATCTGCTGCGTAGCCTTGGGCGCCTAGCACTTCGCCATCGAGGGTGACGCGCCCACCTTCCAGCTTCAGACGCCCCTGACAGAACCAGTTAACCACCAGTGGATAAATACGATGTTCCTGCTCGTGAACCCGGGCCTGAATATCTTCTACCGTGTCGCCTTCGAAAATAGGAACCTTAGCCTGCAATGCGACCGGGCCCCCGTCCAGCTCTTCTGTTACAAAGTGCACACTCACACCATGTTCGGTATCGCCTGCGTCCAAAGCTCTTTGGTGCGTATTCACCCCTTTGTATTTGGGTAACAAAGATGGGTGAATATTAAACATGCGGCCTTCGTAGTGGCGCGTAAATTCGCCTGTCAGAATACGCATAAAGCCGGCAAGTACGACCAGATCGGGCTGGTAACTGTCTATCAATGTCTTTAACTCAGCGTCATAAGCTTCACGAGAGTCAAACTCTTTGTGGCTTAATACTTCGGTATCAATGCCTTTAGACGAAGCTTTCTCTAAACCTTTAGCGGAGGCTTTATTGGAAATAACCGCAACAACTTTACCGGCGACTTTACCGTCTTCACAGGCCTTTTGAATGGCCTGCATATTACTGCCCGTGCCTGAAATTAGTACAACAATACGCTTCATTAGTGAGTCTCGTCGGCCAGAATGTCGACTTGCTCTTCACCTTCAGCTGCATTGGCAATACGGCCAATTTTCCAGGCGTCTTCGCCAGCATCGGTCAGAATGTGGATGGCTTTGTCTGCGTGCTCGTTTGGAACCGCAATAACCATACCCACACCACAGTTAAAGGTGCGGTACATTTCTTTCATGCTGACATTGCCGTTTTCTTTTAACCAGTCGAAGATAACCGGCCAGTCCCAGCTGTTGCCATCAATAACGGCTTTACTACCTTTAGGCAATACGCGAGGGATGTTTTCCCAGAAGCCACCACCGGTAATGTGTGACAACGCGTGTACCGGTACGTGTTTAATCAATTCCAGAACCGATTTCACATAAATGCGTGTAGGTTCTAATAGGTGGTCTGCCAGTGTTTTACCTTGCAGGTGAGACTCTAAATCTGCGCCGCTGACTTCAATAATTTTCCGAATAAGCGAGTAACCGTTCGAGTGAGGACCACTTGATGCCAGGGCGATTAGAGCGTCGCCGTCGGCAACTTTAGTGCCGTCGATAATCTCTGACTTTTCGACCACACCCGTACAAAAACCAGCTAAGTCATAATCGCCGCCTTCGTACATGCCCGGCATTTCCGCGGTTTCGCCACCAATCAGGGCACAGCCTGATTGCTCACAGCCGTCACCGATACCGGCAACCACATCGGCTGCTACGTCAACGTCCAGTTTGCCTGTTGCGTAGTAGTCAAGAAAGAACAGAGGCTCAGCACCCTGTACAATAAGGTCGTTAACGCACATAGCAACCAAATCGATACCCACACCACGGTGACGTTTAAGATCGATAGCTAAACGCAGTTTGGTACCAACCCCGTCGGTTCCGGAAACCAGAACCGGTTGCTTATAACCCGCCGGAATTTCACACAGAGCACCAAACCCACCAATGTTACCCATGACTTCAGGGCGGTGCGTGCGCTTGGTAACGCCTTTAATACGTTCAACCAATGCATTACCAGCGTCAATGTCGACGCCCGCGTCTTTATAACTTAAAGAAGGTTTTTTATCGCTCACAGAATAATCCCGACTGGCAAAATTTGCGCGCAAGTTTAACACGATTCGTGGTACAAAAGGTAGCCTGAAGCCTTAGGTTATTACCTCGGGAGCAGCGCTTGGAGAGACCGTAAATTTATGACTGGTAAAAGAACTCGAATAATCCCTGCACAAACGTCGCATTTAGATGCGGTAACTGCGCTGGAAGCTCTTACTTTCCCCGAAGATGCTATTAGTAAGCGCAGCTTTCGGCGGTTCATTGAGTCATCCACTGCAGACTTTCATGTGTTGGTGGCCGATGCCCGGGTAATTGGCTATACCGTTGTTCTATACCGAAATAATACTAATCTGGCTCGGCTCTATGCGCTGGTTGTCGATGAAAGCTGCAGAAGCCGGGGGTATGGACGGAGTTTGCTACAAACTGCAGAAGAGCTCGCGGATAAGCGACATTCACTGTTTCTGCGCACCGAAGTAGCCACCTCTAATACGGTTGCGCAACAGTTGATGAACAGTGAAGGGTTCCGTGCGATAGAACTGCGCGAGGCATATTTTCCTCCTTCATCTTCACAATCCACCGACGCATTAGTTTTACAAAAGCTGCTTCCCCGATATGAAATGGGCGAGGACTCCGGTGTGGGAGCAACGGATGAATATGTTCCTATGCTGACTCAGTCGACAGAGTTTACCTGCGGACCAGCCAGCTTGTTAATGGCGATGGATTATTTCGGCCGGCCGAGCAGCGATCCGCAAGCCGAAGAACTGGAGATTTGGCGTCAGGCAACCACCATTTATATGACTTCCGGGCATGGTGGTTGTGGGCCCCATGGACTGGCGCGTGCGGCTTATCAGCGCGGGCTGAACGTTCGCGTTGAGGTTAATACAGAGCATCCGTTATTTGTCGATTCAGTTCGTCAGGAGCAGAAAAAAACCGTCATGCAGCGTATACAGCAGGCTGATATGACCTACTTGCGCGAACACAATGTACCGATTTCAGTGCGCGATTACGACGTTAATTTAATAAAAGAAGATTTAAGTCAGGGATGCCTGATTATGGCTCTGATTTCTACTTATCAGTTTGACGGTATTCGTGCACCGCATTGGGTCTTAATTTGTGCGGCCGACGATGACTTTATCTACATAAATGACCCGGACTACGACACTTTACCCTGGGAATCTCCAACCGAGCGTCAGTATTTACCGGTACCTGTCAGTACCTTCAGCAAAGCTTTTGGTTACGGTGGTCGTAAGCAAAAAGCGGCGGTGGTGCTTTGGGCGAATTAAACCAGAAAGTGATCATTTGCCCTTGAATTATCCGTAATTATGCTCAAAGTCATATAACAGTAACCGATGATAAAGGAATTCTTTATGAGCTCAGCATTTGATGATTTTGAACTAAAAGGCCACAAACTTGAGAATCGTTTTGTCGTCGCTCCAATGACACGTACCAGCGCCGATAAAAAAGGTAAGCCGACCGAGTTAATGGGTGAGTATTACGAGCGTTTTGCCAAAGGTGGCTGGAGTATGATCATCAGTGAAGGGGTTTACACTGATCGCCAGGCAAGTCAGGGTTATGAAAACCAACCCGGCATTACTGATGCCCCACAGACCGACGCCTGGAAAGAAATTGTCGAGCGTGTTCACAAGCACGACTGTAAGTTCATTATGCAGTTGATGCACGCCGGGGCTCAGTTTCAACACAATGAATATACGGATACCCCAATCGCCCCCAGTGAAGTAAAGCCTAAAGGCGAGCCGTTAGATTTGTATGGCAAAACCGACGGCTGGCCCGAAGTGAAAGCCATGGATGAAACCGATTTTGATGCCGTTATGAATGGCTTTGTCGGCGCAGTAAACCGCGCTAAAGAAGCCGGATTTGACGGGGTTGAATTGCACGCCGCTAATGGTTACTTACTGAATGAGTTTTTAAGTGATTACTTTAACCAGCGACCCGACCAATGGGGCGGCGACATGGCAAAGCGCATGCACTTTCTGGAGTTGGTTGTTAAGGCTGCAAAATCTGCCGCAGGCGACGACTTCATTGTAGGAGTGCGTTTAAGTCAGATTACCGTAACTGATTCCGAATATCAGTGGCCGGAAGGCGAAGACGCTATGATAAAAGTGGTTAAGGCCATGGAGAAAGCCGGTGTGGATTACATTCACACAACCGATACCGATGTAATGCGTAAGCCGTTTAAAGGCGGCAGTAATAAATCATTGGGCGACATTGTGCAGGAGTTTTCGGATATCCCCTTAATTGTAAATGGCGGGATTAGCGAGAAAAACTATGAGCACGTCGCGGGGCATTATCCTAATGCTTTGCTTGCTATGGCGAAAACGTCATTAGCGAATCCGGACTTTCCAATTCGCATTAAGTCTTCCGAGCCAATACATCAGCTAGATTTTGCCATGCTGCAACCAACCGCTACACTTGAGAATGAGTGGAAGTGGCGCGATGAAAACGATGCGCACATTGAACTGGATTAAAGCGAATTTTAAGTAGCGGACAGGAGGTTTCGACTATGAAAAAAGTAGCAGTTATTTTATCCGGCTCCGGTGTCTTTGACGGCGCCGAAGTGAACGAAACGGTATTGACGTTGTTGCATATAGCGAAGCAAGGCGCAAGCTACGAATGTTTTGCGCCAGACATAGAGCAGATGCACACCATTAACCACCTTAAAGGTGAAGAAAGCGGTGATAAACGCAATGTGCTTGAGGAAGCCGCGCGCATTACCCGTGGTGAGGTCCGGCCGCTAAGCGATTTAGATTCAACTGAATTTGATGCGTTAATTTTGCCAGGCGGCTTTGGTGTGGCGAAGAACCTGTGTGACTTTGCTGTAAAAGGTGCCGATATGACGGTCAATGACGAGGTTTTAAAAGTTGGTAAGGCTTTTGCCGATGCCAAGAAACCTGCGGGCTATATGTGTATTGCGCCAGTGTTATTGCCGCATATTTACGGGAAAGGGGTCAAAGTCACCATCGGTAACGATGGCGAAGTAGCCAGCGCTATTAATAAAATGGGCGGCGAGCATGTGAACTGCGGTGTTCGCGATATTGTTGTGGATGATAAACACCAATTAGTCACCACACCAGCCTATATGCTGGCCGAAAACTTGCCAGACGCAGAAGAGGGCATCAGCAAATTGGTTGAAAAAGTCTTATATATGGCGGCCTAGTAGCTGAATTAAAGCCCAATAAATAACCGCTTGAGTGCGGAACTTATAGCACTTAAGCGGTGTCTGAGTTATAGTACACAGATTACGTAAGTAATAGCTTTGGGGCTGATCTGGATTCGACGGGATACACGAAACCCAAGGTGCATGCCGAGGTGAGGCAGGCCTCGTAAAAAGCCTCAACCTAATAGTTGCAAACGACGACAACTACGCTCTAGCGGCTTAATAACCCGCTAAGCCCATCCCCCGGCGCTTTGTCTGCGAGACCGGACTAGGATGGCTCAACCTAATGTAGACTCGCGTGGATGCTTTGTCCGGAGCTGAAGCGTTAAACTTAATCGGACTCGTCAGTTGTGAAGCCTGTCAGTCGGCGTCACACTGATTAACGAAAAGACTGACTAAGCATGTAGGACCGAGGATGTAGGTATTGCGGACGCGGGTTCAACTCCCGCCAGCTCCACCACATTATTAAATCAGGGCGCTCCAGTAGCGCCCTTTTTTATGCCTAACCCCCCTTTCATAGAGCCTCTTAAGCTATTTTAGATTCTCAAGTAATCTCACGATATTCCAGGGAAGCCTAACGTTTTTGTATTCCTGGTTGTATTCCTGAGCGATGGGTATACAATCCAGGAATACAACGATTGGAGATATTGATATGCCACGGCCTGTGACTCCGCTTAACGACAGTCAAATAAAAAAAGCTAAGCCAAAGGAAAAAGACTGTGTTTTTTCTGATGGTGGGGGGCTTCAGTTGCGCATTAGAGCTTCCAGTGGTTCAAAGTTATGGAATTTTAATTACCTGCATCCAGTTACAAAGAAACGTATGAATATGGGGTTGGGGATGTACCCTGAGGTTAGCCTAAAGAAAGCCAGAAGCTTAGCGGAAGAGGCTCGGGCAAAAGTTGCTGAAGGCATAGACCCTAAGCTTTCTAGAGATGAAAGTATTCGGACTCAGCGAACTGAGCAAGAGTCGACTTTACGTAAAGTTGCTGAAGATTGGTTTGAAACTAAGAAAACCAAAGTCACGGATGATTATGCGGATGACATTTGGCGATCACTAGAGCTTCATGTATTCCCAGACTTAGGCAAAAAGCCGATAAATGAAATTACTGCGCCGATGTTTATCCAGGTACTTAAACCAATAGAAAAGTCAGGACGCTTGGAAACTGTGAAGCGTGTTATTCAACGTGTTAATGAAATCATGGTCTTCGCCACGAATACTGGTGTTATCCAGGCTAATCCCCTAGCTGGAGTGAAAGCAGCTTTTCAGTCGCCCAAAAAGCAGCATTTACCAACAATAGGAAAGGATGAGCTACCGGTATTCTTGGATAAACTCCAAAACACTAGCGTCAGTAAGGTTACCAGGCATTTAATTAAATGGCAGTTACTTACGATGGTTCGACCATCTGAAGCTGCTGGCGCTAGGTGGGAAGAAATTAATAGACTGGAAAACGGTGAAGTTAATTGGATTATACCGGCGGAGCGAATGAAAAAGCGACGTCAGCACATTGTCCCTTTACCGACGCAAGCCATAAAAGTGCTGGATAAAATGAAAGAGATTAGCGGTAACAGAGAACATATTTTCATTTCAATGAAGAACCCTAAAACGCATGTAAACAGTCAAACAGCGAATATGGCGATACGACGCATGGATTATAAAGATAAGCTCGTTAGCCACGGTTTAAGAGCTTTGGCGAGTACTATTCTAAATGAAGAAGGGAAGGATCCTGATCTGATTGAATCTGCATTGGCGCATACTGACCCTAACCAGATACGCAGTGCTTACAACAGGGCTCAGTATTTGGAACGTCGTCGAGAATTGATGCAGTGGTGGGGCGATTATCTCGATGAAGCCTTCCGCGCGGGGATATGAGACAGTGTGGGATCAACGAGTAACTACTACTAAGTCTTTAGTTAACTAGTGGCGATCCATATATCTCACTTAGTCAATGAATATGTAAATCTGCAAGCAGAAGAAGAGAAAATTAAGAAAAAATCGAGACGTGCTTGGGCTTTAACTTGGGTATCGTTCGTTGTCGGATTGATGAGCTTCTACATTACATTAACAGGCCCTACAGCAGAAGAAATAGCACAACAGTTAATCGAGATTGGTGTGGTAGATGAGACAGAGAACTGATTAGAGCTAAATTTTTAGAATGCTGCAGACCCATCAGTTTTGTTATAGGGAACGAGGGTGCCCCCAACACTTGCTCGTGTGTGGTAGAAATCATTACTGATTTCTACCCTACCCATAAAAATGAATAGAAACATATCAGGTCGGGGGCATTGCTTGGCTCACTCGTAAGCGAATACGAATTCTCGCTTATCGAGAGATTTTTGTAAATACTTTTCATCCCTCCATGGGGCAATAAAATCATTAGCTAAAACGTAATCTCGTTTGTTATGGCCATAATTTGCTCCTGTTAAACTTTTCATTTTGAGCATTAAATCACATCTAATTCCTCTGTCTATATAGGGGCAAGATATGAAGTCAAAGAAGAGAATAAAAAACTGACAGCAAGAAAACTTATCATAGCTATTATCGATAAAGCTTAATGCATCTTTTATTAGGCTACTCTTTAATTCTGAATAGTCATCATCATCTTTCAAATAAATCATAAAAGTAACCCATTTAAAATAAAAGCTGTCATAATCATTAATAGAATTGTAGTATTTTGTCAGGCGATCTGGATCAAGCTTATAATCTTTAGGTAATAGTGATAATGTAACAAGAAGATTAAGTGTTTCTAGTCCATAGACTTTATCTTTTGTGTCTATGAATATGTCTATCGCCTGCTTCAATAAATCAAAAATTTTCTTGTGTAGAACTTCCTTATTAGAGCTTTCCATAGACTCACTGTAGCGCAAAATCCTCTCAACCTGCCTCGCTACTTTATCTGTTGTTCTTATTCGTATATCCATTGCGTGCATAAAAAATAGAACATCTAAATCTACAAGTAGCCAATTAATATGATTTTCATTAATATTGGTAGACGAGCTAATTTCCTCTAGAAGTTTATTGTTCTTGTTCTCTATTGATTTTAATAAGTAATTAGATATGGATTGATAACTTACATTATGGGATGATATCTCCATCTTAAGTCTTGATATAATTTTATTTGCCATTATATCTGGTCGAGAAAACTTCGAGTTTTCCAATTGCTCCCTATCTCTATTTTCAAAAACCTGGTTTATCTTATTCTTTATCGCATACTTAGTGATAGAAATGCTACTAGAGAAAGGACGTTTTAGGTACTCAGTTTTACTTTCATTTAAGTGAAGTTTATACTCTAATAAACAATCGGATACTGCTGTATAAACTGTATCTGAAATTTCTTTGCTTTTATAAAAAATAAAGTAGTCATCAACGTATCGCCTGAAATCATAATGTTTTCCGATTAGTATGCCTTTATCTTTTAATGTTTTAATTATATCTATATCTATTTGCTGGAGTATAATTTCAGAGAATATTCTACTAACTTCAGGACCTATTATAATCCCATTAGTTTCACCATAGTTTAAATTTTGCATTAAAAGGTCAAAGGCAGATTCAAAAGATCCTTTGCCTTTTTGTTTAGCGAGTTTCTTACCCTTTGTTGCCCAGCCGATAGTGTGAGTATATATCGATGCAAAGCATTTCGATATATCTACTTGCAGCATACCCGAAAATCGCTTTTCAAGCTTATTATGTTCATATGACTCGAAGAACCTATATAGAAAAGGGTATTTAAGATATTTAAAGTATGAGCTAGCGGTTTTAGGATCGTCATCTATCATCTCAATGCCGATATTTGATTTATTCGATTTGCTGATTTTCCCATAGAACTTGGTCGAGACTTTATGAGGGTAACGCAATGAATTTCTTGACTTTCCAGAATAGTACTCAATCAAATTTTCGTAGGTACTATAAAAATTACATGTGTTTACTTGAGAGAAAGGGTGCATTATTGATAGTACTCTAGCTGACTTTCCATCACCTCTAAATATTTTATAGTTCAAGGGTATTGTTTCTGGTATTGGACCATCATTTGGATTTTTAATTTTGGATATAGCTGCATATGCCCCTATATCTTTTTTAAAGCGGTCGTACATATGGTGATTTGTATACCACAAGGGGAGCTCATATGGCAAAACGTCTGTAAGTAAAGCTCTAAGCTTATCATCTGTATCAACCTTTATTATTTTAGACATCTTTCCAAATCCTTGTTATGTCGATTACTTTTTTGTTGGTGAATTCAGATTTTATCTTTTTACTAGTGTGTCCATAAAATGACTTCTTTTTTAGGTTTTCATATTCATCTCTACTGAAGTTAAATCGACTTTTAGATATTAATTTGAGATAGAAACCATCTATACCTTTCAAGCATTCAAATTCGTCTGTTACATGCCGATAGTTATAACGTAAACCGCTAAGTAGAACACCATTCTCATGTTTCCTGGCTGCTCTGACTGTACTTAAATAATTTATTCTTTGACTTAAAAGAGAGAAGTTCCTGTTCTTATTGAAATCCAATAGAGCTAATATAATTTTTAATTTTATTTTTTTAAGTTTATCTTTTGATATGGTAACTGAAACTTTATTCTCATTGTTGTTGCGATGATTAACTTTGAATAGATAGCCTAGAAATGTGAATTCTATATCTTTCACGCTTTGGTTTATAAATTTGTCGCTACCTTCATTAATTCTAAGGTCAATTTCTTCAACTTCTTTATTGATAAAGTAGTTTAACTTATCTTTTTTATATGAGTCATAGATTATTAGGTAATCATCTACATACCTTTGAGAGTAAATAACGGCTTTATTCTTTCTAATTTTATCGTCAAGATCTTCAAGGTATAGCTCAGATAAAGTTGGAGATACTGAGAGCCCTCTAGGGAGCCCTTCTATTTCCTGACGTTCACACTGATCAAAAATTGACTTTAGCAACTTTCGGCTTTGAGGGGAAAGCACCATATCGGTTTCCACTTTCTTTAGAAGCTTTAATCTAGGGATTGATTCATAGCATTTCTTTATGTCTATTCTTAATACGCTTAAATTGCTGTTATCTCTTAGAAGTGTTTTTATTTGTTTTATTATTTGACTTCTATCTGACTGTTTTACTTTATATATTCTTCTTAGATATTTATCTAGAAGCCTGATTGAAAATAGGTCCTCTGGTGAGCTGACTTGGTAGGTTGTAGCTCCTCTATGTTTCGAGGAGTAAAATGGCGCTACTTTTAGTTCCTTTTCTCTCAAAGTTTGGGCTAGCTGCTCAGTTTTAATCTCTTGCTCATTTTTGTCATTCCAGAGTTTCCATTTTTTGACGTCTTGTCTGTTTATTACTTTTGCTATAGATTCTCTGTTATAAGCTTGTTTAAGCATAGTAATTAGCTCTTTATTTAATTTGTTTTAAGAGTAGCTGAATATTAAGGAAGCTTTCTGATCTAGTCGATTTTTAATACCTTTCCAATTGGGCATCACTTGACCCATGAGTCGATAAAATCGCTCACTGTGGTTGTGCTCTGCGATGTGGCAAAGCTCGTGCAGTATGACGTAATCAATGCATTCTCGGGGAGCTTTAACTAATAGCGGGTTTAAGGTAATGCGTCCGTTAGGAGAACAGCTACCCCATTGAGTCTGCATAGTTAGCGTTCTCAGAGGAGGGCGCTTATCAATCCACAATGCTTGTTCTAAAACGGCGTCTAAACGCTTGTGGAAGACTTCTTTCGCCTTAACCTTATACCATGCTTCCATTGCGGCTTTTACCCGCTCTGGCGTGTATTCACGAACGTTAACTTCAAGCTGACCTCGCAACAGCTTAACACCGGCTGCTTGGTCTGGTTTCACCAACACTTTTAGCACATACTGCTTTCCTAGGTAGTAATGGCTTTCACCACTGACATACTGGCGTGGCGTAATGTGCGTTAGTTGTTTACGAAACTCTCGTAGTTGCTGATAAATCCAGCGCGCACGTTTTTTGGCGGCACGCAATACGTCGTCATCAGAGCTATCAACCGGTGCAGCGACTTTTACCGAGCAATCCGGCAATACCTTGATTTTAATTTTACGGTCAGGGCTTTTAGCGGCAACGCGATCAAACTCAATCAGCTCGTCGGAGTAATAAAAGCTAAGTTTATCCCCGTATGGCTGACGATCCTCAGCAACCTGCCCAGCAAAACGTATCGCAACGTTCATGGCTTAATGACCCAATTGTCCAACACGAACCACCTGCACAATGGCTTCGACAATCTTTTTCGCCTGCTCGATACCGCCGCCGACGGCTTTGCATTCCGCAAAAATCTTCGGCAGCAGCTTTTTACGAATATCAGCTTCAATGTTATTCGGGTTAATCGAGTTTTCCGCAACGGACTGGCTAACGATGCTATCGACATCAAACGCAATCTCTACCCATTTATCCTGCGCTTGTTCATCCATGACTGTAAACGCTTCAGGTAGGTGCTTTTTGAACACGCCGTAATAGGCTTGTGCATGATGGTTGCCGGTCAACCGTTCAGGGATATCATCCAGGCGACGCTCTTGTACCTGCTCCTCAAATTCACGGAATAGCATGTACTGTTTCAGCGGGTGGTCAAACAGTTTTTCCGCTTCTTCAATGGCTTCACGCAGGAGCTTAGAAAAGGCTTCTTGAGCGTAAGGGTCGTCACCGAGCTCTTGCTCAATCATTTTAGTGACACGGGTTTTGATGATATCGGTTTCGTTACGGGTTTTATCTTCGGTCCAATCTTCCGGTGTTTGTTTCTGGCCCATTTTACCGACTTCGTATACGCCTTCAGAGTCACGCACTTCGACACCAACGACGTGTTTATTCAGGAGCTTTTTCACCTCGTGAGCGTACTCGTCGTAGCTGATACGCTCGCCGGAGTCCTGTTGCACAGTTTGACGAAGACTGGACAATTGTTTCACTGTCTCTTTGTATTGTCGGCGATCCTTATCGGTAAAACTCTTATCTTCAAAGAAGGTAGCCGACTGCAGTGCGACTTTAAGGCAGGTGGCAAAGGCTGTGAGTGCTTCGTAAAAGTCTTCGCGGCGTTTT
>TARA_R110002020_G_scaffold114593_2_pt1 | contig 130912 bp, 114 predicted proteins | sample TARA_R110002020 | Tara Oceans TARA_R110002020 (sample SAMEA4396489) | marine metagenome | biome: Westerlies Biome; feature: [MES] marine water layer (ENVO:01000295) within the mesopelagic zone...; material: water (ENVO:00002006), including particulate matter (ENVO:01000060)...
TATTTTCTTGAAATCTACGGACTTTCCACCGCCGCAGCGTCCAGGCCGCTTTCACTTGGGTGAATGCTCTTTGGACGCCTTCCTTAGGCCGAAGTGAAAACTCCTTGATTTACTACTAAAATGAAAATAGGCCGTTCCTTGGTTCCGTCAACCTTTGGCCGTTATTATATTCCTTCTCAAAATTGCCTGCAAGGCCCGATGTTGGGTTGTTCTTCTTCGGTGGAGATGTTATGGCGGTAAAGAATTATTCTTGATCCTTCAAAACTTTACTATATGATATTCTTGGGCGAAACCGTTCACTTTTCTATTGAGCCCATACCTGCTCTTTTGAATGAGAACTAGCAAAGGGAAGCTTACACGGCAAATAACTTCATAAGATAACCCATTAACCATTCTCATAATAGTTGCGTATTTTATCGGATTATTATAGCACTTCGTAGAAATGATAAGGCTTGGGTCTAAATCTTATGGAAAAGCGTAGAAAATACGATAATTAACACTTATTTTAGGGATTTGATCTACAAGTACTTCCCCCCACTGCTTGGTATATATTCAATTAAGGATAACCCTATATACTGTAAATAAACAATGAACTATTGCTTCAATTTTATTCCATTTTGGAGGTATAAAGATGTATTATACAGTTATATAAACAAGTTGGGCATAATTTGAAAAACCATATGGATTATTGGGTAGATACTGATAGAATTTTTGAGCCAGGGGAAAGAGATAGTTTTCCACTTATACATATGACCCAAAATTGGGAAATCTTAGAATTGATTTTAACTGAAGGACTGAAACCAAGTTATTGTAAAGAGAATATAACCAATAACAAAGAAAACAAATTGCGGGCAGTGGCATAGCCGTTACCGGTATGCCGATCGGTTGGCGGTCACACCCCACCATCTCTCCAAACAAATACGGTCCGCTCTGGGGAGGTCCACAAAGGACATCATACACGACCGATTGCTGCGGGAGGCCAAAATACAGTTGGGAACGGACAGGGCCATTGGGGAAGTAGGGGAGGAACTGGGTTTTGGCTCCGCCTCCACCTTCAGTCGCTTTTTTAAAAGCCGCACCTCTTTATCGCCTTCGCAGTACCGTGTAGGGCTTGGTGTCATAAAAAAATTGAACGGAAACGGGTATTTTTTATAAAGGGGATGTCCTGGTAAATTAAATTTCCACTACATTTACATAACCGGTTATGTAAATACTGTTTTATGGATTTTTTTGAGAAAACGGGGAAGATGGCCATCGGGAGCCGGCTGCGGCAGCTAACGGCCAAGATTACCGAGGATGCGGCCAAGATCTATGGGCTGTACCAAGTGGCGCTTTCCCCAAAATGGTTCCCCGTGTTTTTTGTACTGGCCCGGGAGGGCGAAAAGACCGTTACCGAAATTGCCCATACCATAGGGCATTCCCAACCCTCGGTGAGCAAGATCATCAGGGAGATGACCGTTGCGGGGCTGTTGGAACAGCACCGAAAATCCGACGACAAACGCCGGAACGTGGTGGCCCTTACCGCCAAGGGACACCTCCTGAACGAGCATATAAAAATGCAGTATACGGACGTGGAAAACGCGGTGGACAAGCTTACCGAAGCTTCGGCCCACGATCTGTGGGGGGCCATTGCGGAATGGGAGACGCTGTTGGCCCAAAAATCGCTCTACGATCGGGTGCGGGAGCAAAAGCGGCTACGGGAAAACAAGGAGGTAACCATCGTACCCTTCCAAGCACAGCATGCAACCGCTTTTAAATCGCTGAACGAAGCGTGGATCAAGACCTATTTCCAAATGGAGGACAGCGACCACAGGGCCCTGGACCATCCACAGGAATACATCCTGGACAGGGGTGGGGCCATCCTGATGGCCCTGTACCAAAACGAGGTGGTGGGCACCTGTGCCCTCGTAAAGATGGACGACCCCGAATTTGATTACGAGCTTGCCAAAATGGCGGTAAGCAGCCAAGTGCAGGGCAAGGGCATAGGAAGGTGCTTGGCGGAGGCGGTGATCCAAAAAGCGAGGGACCTAGGGGCGAAGAAGATCTATCTGGAAAGCAATACGGTGCTGAAACCGGCCATTGCCATGTACCGTACCCTGGGGTTCCAAAAGATCCATGGCCGCCCTACCCCCTATAAACGATGTGATATACAAATGGAACTGGTCCTAGGCGACTAAAGCCCCTATTTTAAAAGGCCCCCAAAAAAGCCGTCCGCCTTGGGCGGGTCAATATCTTTGGCATTACAGACCATTATTGTTTACGGTCCGATTTTTAATTACGATAAAAACCAATATATTGGCCCGGTGGTTGCCAAACGGGAGAAATAACGGATTTTCTGGGCGGAAAGGGCAACCTACGGAACAAATCATAATCTATCTAAACGAAAAAGAATGGCTTCAGGATTTTTTGCACTGTTGGACGATATAGCGGCATTGATGGACGATGTTGCGGTAATGAGCAAGGTTGCCGCCAAAAAGACCGCAGGGATCTTGGGGGACGACCTGGCCGTTAATGCCGAAAAGGCCTCCGGGTTCGTGTCCTCCCGTGAAATTCCGGTGCTTTGGGCCATCACCAAGGGCTCTTTCCTGAACAAACTGATCATCCTGCCCGTCGCCTTTCTGCTGAGCGCCTTCCTGCCCCCGGCCATTACGGTGATCTTGCTGTTGGGGGGACTCTACCTGGCCTTTGAAGGGGGCGAAAAGATATACGAATACCTGGTACCCCATAAACACGACAAACCGGCGCTGGAACTGGTGGAATATACCGAAGCCGAAATCCTGGCCATGGAAAAGGAAAAGGTGAAGTCGGCCATCCTGACCGATTTTATCCTGTCGGTCGAGATCGTGATCATCGCCCTGGGCACGGTGGTAAAGGAGCCCATTGCCACCCAGATCATGGTGGTGTCGGTCATCGCGATCATCGCCACCGTTGGGGTCTACGGGATCGTGGCCCTGATCGTTAGAATGGACGAGCTGGGGACCAAATTGATCGGCCTGAACAAGGGCGAAAAGAGCTTTACGACCGTCATAGGCAATTTTTTGGTACGGGCACTGCCCAAGGTGATCAAAAGTTTGGCCTTTATCGGTACCGTTGCCCTTATCCTTGTGGCGGGCGGCATCTTTGTCCATAATGTGGATTTCCTGCACCATTTTTTAGATCAACTGCCCTCCATCCTACAGGAATTTGTGGTGGGACTGATCGTTGCTGCACTCACGGTAATCCTTGTGAAGTCCGCCATATGGATCTGGAAAAAGATCAAGAAATAAGATCGGTACCGTTCAACGGGGGCTCGATGGCCTTCTTTCCCGTTGCGTTCCCCTGTACCACACCATACCACGGACAACATTCTCCCAGCTGGACCCTCTGCCCTGTGCCATTTTTTGGCTTAAGGCGGTGCGGGGATATACGTAAATTGTTCGTATTTTCATCCTTATTTTAAGGAGGTATGCAGAATTCGTTTTTCTTCGAAAGTTTTATCTATTTGGCCGGGGCGGTGATCATGGTACCCATTGCCCAGCGGTTAAAACTGGGCGCCGTTCTGGGCTACCTGTTCGCAGGGGTACTGATCGGCCCTTCCGTATTACAGTTGGTGGGCACCGAAAGCCATGATGTGATGCACTTTGCCGAGTTTGGGGTGGTCATGCTGCTTTTTGTGATCGGCCTGGAACTGGACCCCGCACGGGTATGGGAGATGCGAAAAAGGATCGTGGGCCTTGGGGGCCTTCAGGTACTTGGGGTCACCCTGCTGGTGTTCCTTTTGCTGTTGGGGGCCGGGTTCGTTTACCAAGAGGCCCTTGCGATCGGGATCATTGTGGCCATGTCCTCCACCGCCATCGTCATACAGCTATTGGACGAAAGGGGCTGGAAGGGCACCATGGCCGGGAAAAGCGCTTTTTCGGTACTGTTGTTCCAGGATATGGCCATCATTCCGATCTTGGCACTACTGCCCCTATTGGCCGATGGAGGTCAAGTTGCCGAGGAAACCCTGATGTCGGGCCTGCCCAATTGGGGACAGCCACTGGTGGTGGTGCTTGCCGTGCTGACCTTGGTGCTAATGGGCAAATATATCCTCTACCCCCTCTTTCGGATGATGGCCAAAACCCGTTTACGGGAACTGTTCACGGCGGCAGTGCTCCTGTTGGTGGTGGGCACCTCCCTCTTGATGGAACTGGTAGGGCTCAGTCCCGCCCTAGGGGCCTTTTTGGCCGGGGTCCTTTTGGCGAACAGTGAATACCGACATGAAATAGAGATCGCCATAGATCCCTTTAAGGGCCTTTTGTTGGGACTTTTCTTTATGGCAGTGGGCTCGTCCCTGGACCTGGGCCTGGTATGGGACCGTCCGCTGTTGATCGCGGGACTGGTCCTGGGGGTATTCCTTTTAAAGGGGATGGTCCATCTAGTGTTGGGAAAGCTCTTCGGGCTCCGAAATGCGCAGAATACCATCTTTAGCGTTGCCCTGGGCCAGATCGGGGAATTTTCCTTTGTACTGATCGGTTTCTGCGCCGGCCTTGGGATCATTGCCCTTGAAAACAACAATATCCTGATGGCGGTCGTGGCCCTGTCCATGACCTGTTCCCCCATCTTTATCATGATCAACGAAAAATGGATCTTGCCCAGAATGTGCGCCGTGGAGGTGATGGGACCCAAACCATCCCAGCCAAGCGATGTACGGGAAGAGCACAATAGGGTGATCATTGCGGGATATGGCCATTTTGGCAATATCGTGGGGCGTTTTTTGAACGCGAACGATATTCCGGTCACGGTACTGGACAATGACAGCGATAATGTGGATTTCCTGAGAAAACTGGGGCTTAAGGTCTATTACGGGGATGCCACCAGGTACGACCTCCTGGAAATTGCGGGCGCCAGGGACGCAGAGATCATCGTGATCGCCATTGGGGACCAAAAGTTGCGGTTACAGTTGGTGGATACCATCAAAAAACATTTTCCGCACCTCTATACGCTCGTTAGGGCCAGCAACAGGGACGATGCCTATAAGCAGATGAACGCGGGCATTATGCACATCTATAGGGAGACGGTGGACACCAGCCTACGTGTGGGGGTGGACGTACTGGACATCCTTGGGTTTGAAAGGGGAGAGGCCGAGACCATGGCCAAAACCTTTTTGTTCCACGATGAAAAGACCCTGAAACACCTTTCCAGTATCCGTAACGACGAGGAGTACATCCATGTGGCCAAGGAAAAGATAGCGGAACTGAACATCATCATCAAATCCGATAAGGAAAAGTTCGGGTCTGCACGGATCCCCAGTACGGAGTTCCAGGGCAACGAGGTATAAAAACGCTCCCGACCCGCGGGGTGTGGGGGCAATGCATACCGATGCAGAACAAAGGGAAACGGTGCCCGGACCTTAAAATTAAAGCTACTTTAACGCTTCCGATCGCTCTACTTTTTTTAATAATCCTATTTTTGCGGCTTTTTTGGTGGGAAAATACATGCACTTTAAAATGGGCCCTTTAAAAAGCGGTAGGTCATTTGTGGGGGATTTTTTGTATTTTTAAGAGGCATCGCTAACGTATTTAGGGAAATGGGTGAATTAGGAGCGGAATTGAAAGGGGGCGGACTTCACGCATGGGCCGGATTTGAATTTCTGGATGCACTGCCCTGTTCGGTGGTAAGGTACGTACTCTATAACAATGGAAAGGAAGAGATAAGGGCCATCAACAAGGGCGCAAGGGAACTTTTTAACCTTGGGGACGAAATGCCCGTACCCAATATATGGGACCAGGTCTTTACGGAGGACCGGGAACGGTTACGGAACAGTTTTTCGCAATCGGCCAAGGACCTTACGGAATGGAAATCGCAATGGAGGATACACAGTCCGGATGGCGGGATCTGCTGGCACAGGGGCAGGGGATATCCGAAACAACTGGCAGGGGACGGGACCATGTGGGATTGCGTGATCACCGATATAACGGAGGAAACAAGCATTTCCGATGCCCTGGAAGGGGTAAACCAAAAACTGCTGCAGGCACAGAAAATAGGGAAACTGGGGTATTGGAAAATAGAGCACGAATCGGGCAACATTTACTGGTCCGATGAAATGTATTCCATTTGGGGGGTCTCCAAAAACGACTTTCCATTGACCAGGGAATCCATCATACATACCATCCACCCCGATCATAGGGAAGAATACATAGGGCAACGGAACAATTATTTTAGGGGAAGCGATTTTGAATTTAGGATCCTGCTCCCCGACGGATCCATCAAATGGATCCATGGTAAGGGAAGGCCCCTAAAGGAAGGGGCGGGAACAAGTGCCTTCTATGAGGGGACCGTACAGGACATAACGGAGAAAAAACTGACCACCCTGCACCTGGAGGAAACGATCCAACGTTACAATTATGTGGTAAAGGCCACCTCCGATGCCATTTGGGACCTGGACTTTCTCAATGAAAAACTATTTTGGGGCGAAAATTACAAGACCTTGTTCGGGCATTCCTCTTCCGAAGAGGCAAAGGCCAATCTTGATTATTGGGAATCCATGATACGGGCAGAGGACAGGTCCCGCGTGATGAAGAGTTTTTATGGGGCCATAGAAGGGTCGGAGGAACATTGGGAGGAGGAGTACCAATTTGAAAAGGGCGATGGGCAGTTTGCCTGGGTGCGGGACAGGGCATTTATCATCCGCAATGCCGCCGGCAAGGCCATACGGATGGTGGGATCGATGCAGGACATTACCGATGTGGTCCTTGCCGTGGAAGAGATCCGAAAATCCAATGAGCGTTTTGCCAAGGTTGCCGAGGCCACCAACGATGCCATATGGGATTGGGACCTGCAAAGGGATTACCTGTACCACGGCCCCGGATATTATAAACTCTTCGGCCACAAACCGGAAGACGGCAAACATACCATTGAAAGTTGGAAACAGTTCGTGCATCCCGATGATCTGGGAAAGGCCATGGAAGAGGTGGACGAGATAAACAGTTCCAAGGACAAGACCTATTTTGTAAGCGAATACCGTTATAAAAAAAGTGATGGCAGCTATGCCAATATTATAGATCGTGGAAGCGTTATCAGGGATACGGACGGGGTGCCCTTACGGATCATCGGCGCCATGCAGGACGTAACGGAACGGAAGGTGTACATACAGGCACTGCTGGACCAGAACAAAAAGCTGCAGGAGATCGCCTGGATACAGTCCCATCTGGTGAGGGCCCCTGTGGCCCGGATCATGGGGCTGGTGGAAATGCTGAAGGCCAAGGGCCCCGAAAGCGACGGGGAAAGGGAATTTGTACTGGATGAGATACTAAATTCCGCCCAAGAATTCGACCAGGTGATCAGGGAGATTTCCCAAAAGGCCGCAGCGATTAAAGTTAAACCCTAAAAAGGAACTATGACATTGGAAATATTATTGGTGGACGATGATCCAATAGTACAGTACCTGCACAAGGGAATCCTGTCCAGATGTAACTATCCGGCCCCTAAATTGTTCTCCGATGGGGTTTCGGCATTGGACCATATCCTCCAGAACAGGGACTCCGAGGTTACCTACCTGGTGCTGTTGGACATCAATATGCCCATCATGGACGGATGGACATTTTTGCAGGAGCTGGAAAACCATGCCATTTTGCCCGAGGTAAAAGTTGCCATCCTTACCTCGTCGGTGGACGGACTGGATAAGGAAAAGGCAAAAAAGAGCAATAAGGTCTTTAAATATTTGGAAAAGCCCCTACGGGAAGATACCATGAACCGTGTTAAAATGGATCCGCAGTTCATCCATTTTTTTGATGCCGACATCATGGGGGCCACTTCCGAAGGTTAAAGGGTATCCGCGGATCTGTTCCTACCGTTCCACAAATGCGGCTTAAACATTTTATAACGATCAAATAACACATATTTATTTACTATTTGTAAAATAAGGGTGAATTTTGTTTACTATATTTAGTATTTGTAAACTGCCCAAGCGTCAGCGTGCAATAGCGAAAAAAACCATAAAACATGCGACGCATGCCCTCCCCCGGAGGGCGGGCCCGGAGCCTAACACAAATCTCACTTGGTGAGGAACTAATCCATAAGGGAGCTTGAAAATAGCCAAAAAAGACATTGCCTTTCTCTTGTACGGTGCCTTCGCTTCCTTCGGCACCTATTTTTGTATGTACGCCTTTCGAAAACCCTTTACGGTGGCCACGTTTGGGGACTTTTTCTTTTGGGGCATGGATTATAAGATCATCCTGATCATTGCCCAGGTACTTGGGTATATGCTTTCCAAATTTCTGGGCATCCGGATCATCTCCGAACTAAAACCCCGACAACGTATTTTTTGGCTATTGGGAATGATCGTGCTGGCCGAGGCCAGCCTGGTACTTTTCGCCTTGGTGCCCCCGCCCTATAATTTCATCTTTATGTTTTTGAACGGGCTCCCGTTGGGGCTGGTATGGGGCATCGTCTTTTCCTATCTGGAAGGGCGCAAATTTACGGAAATCCTGGGGGTGGCCCTTTGTTCCAGTTTTATACTTTCCAGTGGGGTGGTAAAATCGGTAGGGCTCTTGGTCATGGACCAAGGGAACGTCTCCCAATTTTGGATGCCCGCTGCAACGGGAGCGCTCTTTATGGTTCCCTTTGCCATTTTTGCCCTGCTCCTTAACAAAATCCAACCGCCCACCGCCGAAGATAGGTTCCTACGAACGGAAAGGAGCCCCATGACGGGAACGGACCGTAAAAAGGTACTCCGATCTTTTTTGTTCCCCTTGGTGATCCTCGTGTTCTTTTATACCTTCCTTACCGCATTGCGCGATTTTAGGGACAATTTTTCGAGGGAGATATGGGATTCGGTCGGGTTTGAGGGGGACGCTTCCATCTTTACCCTTTCCGAGATCCCCATAGCCATTTTGGTGCTGGTATCCATTGCCCTGTTGGGATTTATAAAGAACAATTACCGCGCATTCGTATCCTATCACTACCTGCTTATTTTGGGCGCTGCGGCGATCGGGCTTTCCACCCTCTTTTTTCAAATGGGGGCAATGGCGCCCGTTCCGTGGATGATCGGGGTGGGTTTTGGACTCTATATCTGTTATGTGCCCTTTAACTGTATTTTTTTCGATAGGATGATCGCCACCTTCAGGATCAAGGGCAATGCGGGGTACCTGATCTATGTGGCGGATTCCTTTGGGTATTTTGGCAGTATGGCGGTACTGTTGTACAAGAATTTTGGACAGAGCGAGCTGTCCTGGCTCCGTTTTTTTATGAACAGCACCTATTTGATCGCCATTTTGGGAACCGTAATATCCATTGTTTCCCTTATCCACTTTAAGCGCAAGTACAAAAGGGAAAATGAAAATTCACCAATGGCCATAGGTGCAACAGAAGGGCCCACTGTTTTGTAAAATGAAATTTTTTTGATGTGACAAAATATGATTTGATCGTTGTTGGAGGGGGCGTACTTGGCACCTTTCACGCTTACCATGCCGGAAAATTGGGCCTAAAGGTAGCTGTAATGGAAAAAAACCGTTCCCCCCAAGGGGCCACCGTGCGCAATTTTGGGCAGGTGGTCCCCTCGGGCATGAACAGTAAATGGCAGGAGTACGGGCGGGAAAGCCTCAGGATCTATAAGGATATCCAATCCCGGTCGGACATTTCCCTGCGGCAGGAGGGATCTGTCTACCTGGCCTCCAACGAGGAGGAAGTACAGCTATTGGAGGAACTGGAAGCCATAAACAGGACCAATGGATATGCCTCCATGTTGTTGACCAAGCGGGAATGCCTACAGCGGTACGACGGGTTACGGGAAGATTATGTAAAGGCCGGACTTTTCTTTCCCGAAGAGGTGACCGTGGAACCGCTGAAAATGATCAATAAGCTGCACGACCTTATGAAGCGGGAGGGAACCGATTTCTTTTTCGATACCCATATCGTGGAATGTGAGGCCCTGGTGAACGGGGTGGTACTTTCCTCTTCAATGGGCACCACTTTTATGGCCGAAAAGGCGATCATCTGCAATGGGAGCGATTTTCAGGCCTTGTACCCACGCCTCTTTAAGGAAAGCGACCTGATCGTTTCCAAATTGCAGATGATGGCCACCAAAAGACAGCCAAACTACCGATTGCCCGGGTCCATATTAACGGGCCTTTCCATAAGGCGGTACGAGGCCTTTTCCGAATGTGCTTCCTACACGGCCATAAAGGAAAGGGAGGACAAAGATGGCATGGAGAAAAAATGGGGGGTGCACATCCTTTTTAAACAAGCGATGGACGGCTCGGTCATCTTGGGGGATTCCCATGAATATGCGACGGTGGAAAGGATGGATACCTTAGGGTTCGACCTGAAGATGGAAATAGATAATTTCATAGTCAGGGAGGCAAAAAAAATTATGGATCTTCCCAGTTATAAGATAAAATACAGATGGTCCGGAACGTATTCCCAATGCAGGACGGCCGATATTTATAGGCAGACCATAGATCACAATATTCATATTGTGACGGGCATAGGGGGCAAGGGAATGACCGGAAGTGCCGGTTTTTCAAAGGAAAATATAGACAAGATATACAACAGATGAGCGAGCTTATAATAGAATTGGCCGTATTCGATATGGCAGGGACCACCGTTGACGAGAAAAACGTGGTCTACAAAACCTTGCAAAAAGCCATTAATGAAAAGGGATATGGGCTGTCCCTTGATTTTGTACTGGAACACGGGGCGGGAAAGGAAAAACACCAGGCCATCAAGGACATTCTGGAAAGGCATACCGGAAAGTCGGACCCCGAATTGGCAGGGACCATTTTTACGGAATTTCAAGGGATGTTAAAGCAGGCCTACGCCGAACTATCGGTGGGTACCTATGTTGGGGTGGAAGACCTTATGGACGCCCTACGAATGGGGGGCGTGAAAATCGCCCTTAACACCGGGTACGATACGAAAACGGCCCAACTGCTGCTGGATAGGATGAAGTGGACCATTGGACTGCAGTACGATGCCCTGATCACGGCCGACGACGTGGAAAAGGGAAGGCCTGCGCCCGACATGATCCTCAAGGCCATGGAAATACTACAGATAAACGATCCGTCCAAAGTACTGAAGGTGGGGGATTCCATTATCGATATCGAGGAAGGGAAAAACCTGCCCTGCGGTATGACGGTGGGCGTTACCACGGGGGCCCATACCCGGAAACAGTTGGCATCGGCAGGGCCGACCTTCGTACTCGACTCCCTATGGAGCTTACGGGATATCCTGTTGCCGTAGCATGTCCGTAGATCATACGAAGAAGTACAGCACCAGCATTTTTGAGGGAACATTGCTCCTATTAATGGGGACATGCGGAATCCTGCCATCAAAAAAAAGGGAATCCCCTTCCCTTAACAGTACTTCCTCTGACCCTATGACATAGTAACATTCCCCAGTGAGGATATACTTGAACTCAAAGGCATCGGTGGTCACCTTTTCCCGTTTGGAATGGGGCGCCACCTCCAACAGCACCGCTTCAAAGCCCAAGGAGGAGAGCTGTTTCCCGAAAATATAGTTATAGGAGAACCCTACGGCCTCGTCCTCCTTTTCGATGGGGGCATTTTCCTCTTTTCGCGCCACCATGAAAGCCGCCCCATTGGACTGGGGCATTCCCTTGAAGAAATCGGTCACCTCAATTTCCAAGGCACCGATCAGTTTTAGCAATACGGGCAGGGAGGGCATGGTCCTCCCGTTCTCTATGCGGGAGATCAGACCACTGGTGACCCCGGCCTTTTGGGCAACATCGCTCAATGTCCAACTGCCCGTTTTGCGAATTTCCTTGATACGTTTTCCTATTCCAATAAGATAGTCTTCCATAATCCATTATTTCGGGTGCAGGGATACCCATTAGAGCGCATATGCCACACCTTACGTTGTTAAAAAGATACGGATTTTTAATATACAAAGCCCAAAAGTAGGAAAATATGACGTACCGTGAGAATACATTCATTTTTTTACTATTTGTAAATAAACTGCGTAACCTTTTGTTAACCTTTTTAATAATTAGATTGCAATCATTTAATATAAATAGCCATTTACTTTAACCTCTCCAAAGGATATTTGTTTCGTAGAAATTAACCAAATTTTACAAATACGAAAAATGGAGAAAACAAGAATTGTGTTGGTACTGGCATTGTTTGCCTGTATCTTAGGCCATTCCCAAGGTTTTTTTACGGGAAGGGTGTTGGACGAGAACAATGTGCCCCTACCAGGGGCCTCTGTGGTGATCAAGGGTAGTTCAACCGGTGTCGCCACCGATTTTGACGGGAACTATCGGATAGCATTGGCCACTGGAAACGAAATTTTGACGGTGTCCTATATAGGATACCTTCCCGGGGAAATAAACACTGCCGGCAAGATGGAAGCGGATATCGTGCTATTGCCGGATTCCCAAAAATTGGACGAGGTGGTCGTTACCGCCCTGGGCATCAAAAGGGAAAAGAAATCCCTAGGATATGCGTCGCAGGAACTGGATTCGGAGGAAGTTTCCTCTGCAAGGGAGCCCAACCTGCTGAACGGTATCTCCGGAAAAGTAGCGGGCCTACAGATCACCAACAGCCCCTCCGGACTTGGTGGCTCGGCCAGGGTCTCCATCCGTGGGGACGCTTCCCTTAACATCAATGGAAACTCTCCCTTGTTCATCGTGGACGGTACGCCGATCAGCAATGAAATAGTGGGCTCTTCCGGTGCCGGTACACAGGACGCCGATTATGGCAATGGGGCCGCGGAAATAAACCCACAGGACATCGAATCCATCAACGTATTGAAAGGACCCGCCGCCGCCGCACTTTACGGGGCAAGGGCGGCCAATGGGGCCATCATCATTACCACCAAAAAAGGAAAATCGGCCAGTGGAAAACTGGGGATTTCCATAAATACAGGGGTGACGGTGGAGAACGTACTGTTATTGCCCGACTGGCAAAATGAATACGGACAGGGAAACAACCAGCAGTTTGCCTTTGTGGACGGAAACGGTAGCGGTATTGCCGACGGTGTGGATGAAAGTTGGGGCCCTAGATTGGATATAGGATTGATGATCCCACAGTTCGATTCCCCACGTGAGGACGGGACCAGGGGCGGCGATTATTTGATCAGCGATTCCCCCATCATAGCCACTCCATGGGTGTCACAACCGGACAACACCAAGGATTTCTTCAATACGGGATATACCAAGACCAACAGTATCTCCATTTCCAAGGCCGGCGATATGGGCAGTATGCGGTTCAGCTATCAGAACCTGGACCAAGAGGGGATCGTACCCAATACGGACCTGACCAGGAACAGCTTTAATTTTAACGGGGCACTGAACCTTACGGATAAATTCACCATAAACACGAACATCAATTATATAAAGACCGATAGTGGCAACAGGCCCAGCCTCAGTTATGGAACCGAAAGTATCATGTACCTCTTCATCTGGTACGGAAGACAATTGAACACCAATAACCTGCGGGATTACTGGATGCCGGGAAGGGAAGGGGAACAACAGTTCAACTACAACTACAACTACCACGACAACCCTTTCTTCAATGTCTATGAAAACACCAATTCACAGGATAAGGATCGGATCTATGGCAATGTGAGCGCCAATTACAAGATCAACGAACATTGGAACCTGATGCTCCGTACCGGTAGGGATTTCTATAGGGACCTCAGGGCCAAAAAACGTGCCTTTAGTACCCAACGGTTTCCCTTGGGGTACTATAGGGAGGATGACGTATTCTTTGAGGAGTCCAACACCGATTTCCTGGCGTCCTATGATAAGACCTTCAATGACAAATGGAACTTCAACTTCTCGGTGGGCGGCAACCAGTTCAGACAAAGACAGGACTATACGCAGACAGTGGCCCCACAGCTTATCAATCCTGGGATCTATTCCTTCAACAATACAAGGAGACCTTTGGAAGTGAGCACGAACAATGAACAGAAAAGGATCAACAGTCTTTACGGTTTTGCCAGGTTTGCCTATGACGACAAACTCTTCTTGGACATTACGGGAAGGAACGACTGGTCCAGTACCCTGCCCACTGACAACAACTCCTATTTTTATCCCTCCGCAACCTTGAGCGCGATAGCAAGCGATATCTTCAGCTTACCGGAATTTGTGTCCTTTGCCAAGATCAGGGCCGCCTATGCCGAAGTGGGCAACGATACGGATCCCTACAAACTTTCCAGTTTTTATGTGAACGAATCCCCTTTTGGCGACAATCCCATCTTAACGGAGTCTTCCCTGATCCCGAATGCCGAACTGAAACCGGAGATTACATCTTCCTATGAATTTGGAGTGGACTTACGGTTTTTCCAAAGCCGGGTGAACTTGGACGCCACTTATTACAGCGGTACCACCAAAAACCAGATCATACCCATCAGTACCGATATTTCCAGTGGGTACACCAGTAAGTTGATCAATGCCGGGGAGGTAAGGAACTATGGTTTTGAGGCCATAGCGAATTTCATTCCCGTACGTACCGATAATTTCAGTTGGAACGCCACTTTTAACTTTTCTACCAATAAAAGTGAGGTCACCGACCTTGGCGGGGTGGATTATACGCTGACGGAGCGGAACGGTGCCTTTATACAGGCCCGGGAAGGCGGCTCCATCAGCGCCATTTATGGCCGTGGCTTCCAAAGGGTGGAAGATAGGGACAGCGAGTTCTTTGGCCAGATGATATTCGATACCCAGGGAATACCCCTGAGGACCAATGACCTGGTCTATCAGGGCGACTATGCCCCCGATTATACCTTGGGCCTTCAGAACACCTTTAAGTACAAGGCCTTTGATCTTGGATTCCTTTTGGATACCAGGCAGGGAGGTACCGTGGTCTCGTTCACCAAGACCATTGGTTCCACATCCGGACAGTTAAAGGAAACCTTGGTGGGCAGGGAAACGGGCATTGTTGGGGAAGGAGTGGTACAGACGGCCCCAGGGGTCTTTATCCCCAATACCGTAAACGTGGATGCCAGGACCTATAACAACCGCTATTATGAAAGGGACAACGTGGAAGCGGCCAAATATGATGCCTCCTACACCAAATTAAGGGAGGTGACATTGGGCTATACGCTGCCCCAAAGGTTTGTAAGCAAACTGCCCATAAGCAGCGCAAGGTTTTCCATCACGGGTAGAAACTTGGTGTTGTGGACGGACAACCCCCATTTTGATCCGGAAACGGTCGCCATTTCAGGTGGTACCCTACAACCTGGTATAGAAAACATGTCCTACCCCAGTACAAGGACCTTCACATTTAATTTAAAAGTAGATTTTTAAGCCAGATACCATGAAAAAAACAGATACCATAAAAACCCTTTTCGCCTTTGCAACGATCTTGCTGACCGCCTTGGGCTGTACGGACGATTTTGAGGAGATAAACACCAATCCAAATTATACCGAAAATGCCGGTCCCAATTTGTTGTTGCCGGGCGTTCTGAGACAAATGGCCTACAATTGGGGCAATCAGGGGTGGGAAGAAGGCTTTACGGTGACGCAATATGCCTCCCGTTTGCAGTTTACCTCAGGAGACAGGTACAACTGGTCGCCCACGGGAAATCCGTACGACGATGCCTATGATGCCCTTAGGGATGTTGAAAACATCATCAGGGGAACCAAAGAAAATGCGGATCAACAAAATTATTACGGAGTGGCCCTGATCGTCAAGTCATGGATCTATTCCTATCTTACCGATGCGTATGGGGATGTTCCCTATACCGATGCCGCCAAAGGGCTGAGCGAGGATAATATTACCCCTGCCTTTACCGAACAAAGTGTCATTTATGATGGACTTTTGGCGGATCTCAAACTTGGCAGCGACCTGCTTGCGGGAACAAGCAATATTTCCGGTGATATCCTCTATGGCGGCGATGTGCAAAAATGGAGAAAGTTTGCCAATTCCCTCCGTTTGCGATTGGCCATGCGGATTTCGGATGTGGACAATGCCAAGGCAGTTGCGGTCATGACCGAAATAACGAACGACCCGGCCGGGAATCCCATATTTGCCGGAAATGCGGATGCGGCCGTTATGCAGTGGAACTCCGATAACCCACAGCCCAAATACGATACACGGTCTGGAAGTTTTGATGAGGTGCGTTTGAGCACTACCCTGGAAACACGGTTAAAGGATCTGGGAGACAGGCGTTTGGTCGTCTTCGCTCAGCCTACCAGTGATTCTGAAGAAGGAATTTACTCGGACAATTTTGACGATTATGTGGGCATGCCGAACGGGTTGGACGACGAAGCCGCCCTAGGGTACAGTCCATCGGGAGATCCGGAAAAATCGGGTTCCAATTTTATATCCCGATTGGGCATCCTGCTTTCCTGTAGGGCCTGTAATGTGGAACTGGCCTCGGCCACCGCTTCGCAGACCATAATCATGAGCTACTCCGAACTGCTGTTCATTTTGGCCGAGGCCAGGGAAAGGGGATTTATAACTTCGGGCGATGCCGCAACATTTTATGCAAACGGCATCCGGGCCTCTTTTGAATATTATACGGAAAGGGCCATAGCGGGCGGATGGTCCGAAATTGCCACCGATATAGGAAGTGCCGATCTGGACGCCTATTTGGCCCAGGCGGCCGTGGCGTATACCGGATCGACGACCGAAAAATTGGAAAAGGTGGCCATGCAAAAGTGGATCTCCCTTTTCTATACGGGCTTTGAGGCTTGGTCCGATTGGAGACGTACCGGTATGCCAGAGGTCATTCCCGGTCCGGATGTGGCCAATAACGGTAGGGTTCCCGTGCGGTTCCAATATCCAAACTCCGTAAAATCGACCAATAATGCCAATTACGAGGCCGCAGTGCAAAATATGGGCCCCGATGAGATAAGCACGCGCCTTTGGTGGGATGTAACGGATAACGATTAGTCTTGGTTAAGATGAAACACATACCAATTTTGTTCACGGCCATAGGGGTGTTCTCCCTATGGTCTTGTGTTATGGAGAAGCCCGAACCCGCCGTAAGGGCCAAACATGTAGTGGTGATCGGATTTGACGGCCTTAGTCCCGATGGAATACGGAACGCCCTGACCCCCAATTTTGATTCGATCATGTCCGAAGGGGCATGGACATTGAACGCCCGGGCCGTAATGCCCAGCAGTTCCAGTCCCAATTGGGCCTCCATGATCATGGGGGCGGGGCCGGAACAGCACGGGATCACCTCCAATAGCTGGGAGAAGAACAATTTGGTACTGCCCACGGTGGCCCAGAGCGAGGACCATCTGTTCCCTTCCATTTTTCACCTGGTGGATACGCAAATGGAAAATGCCGAGATCGGTGCCATTTACCATTGGACGGGATTTGGTCGACTCTTTGAAAAAAGTGCGGTAGATTACGGTATAAGCCCTGCCACGGAAGAGGAGACCGCCAGTTTGGCGAGTGCCTATATAAAGGAAAAGAAGCCCACCTTTACCTTTGTCCATTTTGACCATGTGGACCATGCCGGACATGAATATGGACATGGAAGCAAGGAATATTACCGTTCCGTAGAAAAGGCCGATGCCCTTTTGGGTATCCTCATGGACGCCATCCAAACCGCCGGAATTGCCCAAGAGACCGTGGTGATCATCAGTGCCGATCACGGGGGCGTCGGTTTGGGACATGGGGGCGAGTCATTGAAGGAAATGGAAATTCCCTTTATCGTATGGGGAAAAGGGATCAAAAAGAACCATTCCCTTACCCATCCCGTTTATCAGTACGACAATGCGGCAACAGTGGCCTTTGCCCTGGGCCTACAACAGCCCATGGCCTGGATAGGCAGGCCCGTAAAGAATGCCTTTGAAGGGTTTTCGGGAACCGATGCCTATCCCACCGTCGTACGATTAAAGAAACCCTTGATCTTGCCAGGGGCAGAGCTCGATAAAAAAGCAGGGGGACTGTTCGATGGAACTACCGAGGTGGCCATTGAGAACCCCAATGATAGGGGATCTGTGAAATACACGCTTGATGGCAGCATCCCCCTGAAAACGTCCCCTGACTATACCGCTCCCATACCCATCACCACCAATACGGTGGTAAAAAGTGCCATTTTCGTGGATGGCAGTATTCGCAGTACCGTAAACGAAGCCTTTTTTAGGATCAAAAACAGCAGCGATCTGCCCGCGGTTTCCTATGAGGTGTTCTACTTGGACGGACTTACGGAGCTTCCTTCCCTTACCGGCAAAACGCCCGCGTCCGTAGGGAAAATGTTCGAGATTACGAGCGACGGCCTGAACGAAAGGATAAAAAGCAATACGGTAGTCCGCTTTACCACCAATTTAGTTGTGGATAGGGAGGATACCTATACTTTTTATACCCGTTCCGACGATGGCAGCAAGTTGTACATAGATGGAAAGGAAGTGGTGGACAACGACGGCGACCATGGGGTGAAGGAGAACGATGGCAGCCTTTCCCTCCAGCCTGGTTACCATTCCTTGGAAGTACTGTGGTTCAATGGCGGGGGAGGCGGTTGGTTGGATGTCTATTACCAAAGTGGCACCCTGCCCAAACAGATCTTGTCCAGCAATATCCTAAAAGCCAATTGACATGGTAGTCCAAAAAAGGATGCTCCTGTACGGTTTTTTGGTCTTGCAGTCCATCTCCGCCCAGCAGCCGAAAACAACCTTGGCCCCCTGGGAGGAGGGAATGATGGATATACACCACATCAATACCGGCCGTGGGGATGCCACCTTCCTTATCTTTCCCGATGCCACCACCCTGTTGATCGATGCGGGGGATATGTCGGAGACACATGCGCGGACCCTTTCCGCCAGAAATGCGCCCCAACGGCCCAATGCTTCCCGAACCGCTCCCCAATGGATAGCGGACTATATAACCCAGTTCCATCCCAAAAAAGACAAGGGGCTGGACTATGCCCTTATAACCCATTACCATGATGACCATTTTGGGGAGTGGGACCCGAACCGAAAAGTGCATCCACAGGGGAACTATGCCCTTACCGGAATCATGGAAGTGGGAAGCCTGCTGCCCATAGGGAAGCTGCTGGATCGGGGCCATGTGTACCCCATAGACCTGAAAAGTGCTGCCGCACGGGCGCATTTAAAAAATGATGCCTACCATCCGTTGCCCACATTGGAGTCCTATTGGAAATTTGTGCAATATCAACAGGACGCAAACGGTCTGTTGCACGAAACCTTGGTGGCCGGGGCGGACGATCAGATAAAATTGGTGCATGCCAAAGGAACCTATCCAAATTTCAATATAAGGAACATAGCGGTAAACGGAAATATCTGGACGGGCGAAAAGAATGCTTATTTTAGTATTTTTAAGGACGGTGACGATCCTGGCGAAAATCAGCTGAGCACGGCCATTAAAATTTCGTACGGTACGTTCGATTATTTTACGGGCGGGGACATAAGTGGAATCGATCCCTTTGGCGGCACCGATGTGGATGCAGTGGAATCGCAACTTGCCCCTGTGGTGGGACCTGTGGATGTGGCCACCCTAAACCATCACGGAAACAGGGATTCGCAAAATGCTTTTTACGTGCGCACCATAAGGCCCCGGATATGGATACAGCAAAATTGGTCTTCGGACCATCCCGGGGAAGAAGTATTGAGGAGGATCACGTCCCAAAAATTATATCCAGGGGAGCGCGATCTTTTTTCCACCGAAATGTTAGCGGCCAACAAAGAGGTGATCGGGGAAAAGCTGGAACAGTACAATAGTTGGAACGGACATATTTTGGTAAGGGTATACCCATCGGGAGATCGGTACGAAATCCATATCCTGAACGACCGGAACAAAGAAAGGGAGGTCCTTGCCAAGTTTGGGCCCTATAGCTCAAGATGATATTATGAACGAAAACAAAAAAACGGAAGGGGATATCAATGACAGTCCCGCCAGGGAGCAGTGGTTGGCCACCGAAATAAGTGAGGGCACAAGGGAACTCTTAAATAAGGATGCCCGCTTTTTTCTGCACCAGTCCATGTCCACACCCTGTTTGGACGTTCTGCAGGGGGCCGAAGGAGCCAGTTTTGAGAACATCAATGGTAAAAAATACCTGGATTTCCATGGCAATAATGTCCATCAGGTGGGGTATGCCAATCCCATGGTGGTGGAGGCCCTAATGGCTCAATTAAAGACCTTGCCCTTTTCCCCAAGAAGATATACCAACCTGCCGGCCATCGACTTTGCGGAAAAACTGGCTTCCCTGGCCCCATCGGACCTCAACAGGGTATTGCTGACGCCCAATGGAAGTTCGGCGATCGGCATCGCCCTGAAATTGGCCAGGGCGGTCACCGGAAAATACAAGGTAGTGTCCTTTTGGGATTCCTTTCACGGGGCCTCCCTGGATGCCATAGGGGTAGGAGGGGAGGCCGTATTCAGGGAATATATGGGCCCCCTTATGCCCGGAGTGGAAAGGATCCCGCCCCCAGTTGACTATAGGGGCATTTTTGAGGACGATGGTGACAAATGCCTGGAATACTTGGAATATGTGTTTTCCAAGGAAGGGGACATAGGAGCCTTTATTGCCGAAACCGTTCGCAATACCGACGTGCAGCTGCCTTCCAAACGATTTTGGAAAAAAGCGCGGAAGCTCTGTACCCACTATGGGGTCCTGTTGATCTTGGACGAGATCCCCATCGCCATGGGCAGGACGGGCAGGATGTTCGCTTTTGAACATTATAAGATAGAACCTGATATCCTTTGTTTGGGCAAGGGCCTTGGGGGCGGGATCTTTCCACAGGCCGCCATCATCACCAGGGACCGTTACAATACCTTTGCCGATATTTCCCTCGGCCATTATACCCATGAAAAGAGTCCCCTGGGTGCAGCGGCCGGCCTTGCCACCATACAGTATATAGAAGGGGAAAACCTATTGAAAAAGGTGAAATCGGACGCGACCTACCTAAAATCCTCCCTTAAGGCGTTGCAATTGAAATATCCCATCATTGGCGATGTAAGGGGCAGGGGCCTATTATGGGGATTGGAACTGGTACGCGATAGGAATACCAAAGAAAAAGCGACAGGGGAAGCCGAACAGATAATGTACCAGTGTTTAAAAAGGGGCCTTAGTTTCAAGATATCCGCCGGGAACGTGATACAGCTCTCCCCGGCACTTACGATCAGCAGAAAGGAATTGGATCGGGCGCTGAACATTTTGGACGAAAGTTTGGAAGCGGTGCCCATTAAGAGCGGATCCTAAAAACGAATACAACTGAACAACGGCCTAAAGATCATATAAAATGAGATCAAGATACTTTATTATACCGCTTATAGGGTTGATTTGCCTATCCGCGTTCGGACAACAGGACACCCCCACCTTTTTGGTGGGGCCCTACCTACAGGATGCCACGCCCACCTCCATTAAGATCATGTGGGAAACCTCCTCTGGGGAGGAGTCGGTGGTGGAATGGGGACCTACCGTTCATTTGGGAAAAAAGAGCAAGGGGACTGCCGAGGGCATCAACTATGGGGAGTCCAGGGTACACGAAGTTGGATTGGAGGGATTGCAACGTTTTACCGACTACCACTACAGGGTGCGCACGGGAAAGTTGGTGTCCGATATCCATCAATTCAAGACCCCACCTTTTGCGGAAGATGACAGATCCTTCAATTTGGTGGCCATGAGCGATATGCAAAAAGACCACAATAGGCCCGATCAGTTTTCGGAAGTGGTCCAGAACGGGATTTTGGATTATCTGGAGAAGGAATATGACGGGAAGTTATCGGACAATCTGGCGTTGGTCATGGTTCCCGGCGATCTGGTGGCCACCGGATCGGATTATTTACAATGGCAAAACGATTTTTTTGGACCTGCGGAAAAATTACTGTCGTCCGTGCCGGTATATCCCGTTCTGGGAAACCATGAACAGAATTCCCTTTACTATTTTAAATATTTCAGTCTTCCGGAAAATGGCGATCCCGCCTACGCCGAACATTGGTGGTACAAGGACTATGGTAATACACGGATCATAGGCCTTAACTCGAACGATGGGTACCGCAACAGTAAATACCAGTACGAATGGCTAAAAAAAGTGTTGGAGGAAACCGCTTCCAACGGGGACATCGATTTTGTCTTTGCCCAATTGCACCATCCCTTTAAATCGGAACTGTGGATTCCCGGGGAAGAGGAATTTACGGGAAAGGTGGTAGGCCTATTGGAGGAATTTTCCACCAAAACAGGAAAGCCCAGCATCCATTTTTTCGGTCATACCCATGGTTATTCAAGGGGGCAGTCGCAAGATCATAAACACCTATGGGTAAATGTGGCCTCTGCGGGCGGTGCCCTGGACAATTGGGGCGAATTTGAGGGAAGGGATTACGACGAATTTACCGTTACCCAGGACGAATACGGTTTTGTGATGGTGGAAGTGGACGGCAGTAGGGACGATCCCAAATTTACCGTAAAGCGAATCAGTAGGGGCAATGCAGATTTTCCGAAGGACAACGAGCTTACCGATAGCATTACCATTTACAAAAACGTGCACAGGCCCGAGACTCCCGAACCGATCTCCCCTTCGGATGGTACCGTTGAGGTGACCGGGGCCCTGTTAAAAGCGGGACCTTTTAAAAGCACTTTTTCCGATGCCCTACATGCCGCTTCCCATTGGCAGGTGGCCACGGACAGCAGTTTCGCCAAGCTGGAATACGACCGATGGAAACAGCACGAAAACTGGTACTACATGGAAGACAGGCAGAAAAACGATGACCTAACGGATGAAATGACAGAGCGGCTATCGCCCGGAACCAACTATTACTGGAGGGTCAGGTATAGAGATCAACATTTAAACTGGAGCGACTGGTCGCCCGTACAAACCTTTAAAACCAAATAACGATGAAAAAAGTAGTTTTGGGCTGTGTCCTGGCGGTTACCGCCGTGTCCATGGCAATGGCCCAGCAACCGAGCCCTAAAATTGTGATCATTACCTTGGACGGACTGCGTTGGCAGGAGGTCTTTTCCGGTGCCGACCCTTTATTGGTGGCCCATACGGAATATGTGGGCGATACCACCCATTTAAAATCCCTTTTCTGGAACGACGATCTAAAGGAAAGACGGGAATCCCTCATGCCCTTTTTTTGGAAGGAAGTGCCAAAAATGGGTCAAATGCACGGCAATAGGACTTTGGGAAGCAAGGTAGACCTTACCAACAAAATGTGGTTTTCCTATCCCGGCTATAATGAGATCTTAACGGGGAGGGCCGACGATACAAGGATCAACAGCAACGATAAAATAAACAACCCCAACAAGACCATTTTGGAACAGATAGACCAACTTCCCCAATTCCGTGGCAAAGTGGCCGCATTCGGAAGTTGGGATGTCTTTCCCTATATCATCAACGCGGAACGGTCACAAATACCCGTAAATGCTGGTTTTGGTACGGCAAAGGGACCGGGCCTTACGGAAAGGGAGGAATTTTTGAACGAGCTGCAGCCCCAAGTACCCAGTCCGTGGGGAACGGTGCGATTGGATGCCTTTACCCACCATTATGCCTTAGAATACATGAAAAGGGAACATCCCGAACTCATTTATATCTCATATGGGGAGACCGATGATTTTGCCCATGACGGGGATTATCAGGCCTATTTGACCTCCGCCCATAACACGGACACCTTGATCGGGGACCTGTGGAAATTTACCCAAGAAGATGCCTTTTACCGGGACAACACCCTTTTTGTGATCACTACCGACCATGGAAGGGGTACCGAACCTTTAGAGACCTGGAGGCACCACGGGAATCAGGTAAAGGGGGCAGGTGAGGTATGGCTTCTTGTCTTTGGAAAAGGAGTGGCCGCTCTGGGAGAAGTGGAAAAAGAGGAACAATTGTACAGCAACCAAATTGCGCCCACCATTCTAAAAGCACTGGATCTTCCCATCAACAAAGAAATGCCAGGAAAGCCCTTGCCATTGGATACGAAGCAATAGGGCAATCCTTTTATTTTAAAGCCCCTGTCTTTCGCAGGGGCTTTTTATATTCCGATATGCCGTATCCAATTGGATGAATTTTCGTATTTTGGTAACAGTTAGCGCCAACCAAACCAATAGTACCATGACCAAAAAAATCCTGATCGCCCTAATCGTTGTATTGATCGGTATACAGTTCATTAGGCCGGAAAAGAACCTTTCCGATGACAATACCTATGGACTGGCCACTGTCCATAAAGTGCCCGTGAAGGTGGACCACCTCCTAAAAGTAGCCTGTAACGACTGCCATTCCAATAAAACGGAATATCCTTGGTACGCAGAGGTGCAACCAGTGGCCTGGTGGTTGGCGGACCATGTGGAAGATGGGAAGCGCCACCTGAACTTCTCCACTTTTACGAAACTTCCCATTGCCATTCAGAACCATAAATTCGAAGAGGTGGTGGAAATGGTGGAAGAACGTGAAATGCCCTTGGATTCCTACACCTACCTTGGACTTCACCCAGGTGCGGACCTTAGCGATGACGAACGCAGGATGTTGATCCAATGGGCCAATGCACAAATGGACCTGTTAAAATCCACGTACCCCGCAGACAGCCTTGTGCTGAAAAGGAGAAGGCCACCATCCACCACCAAATAAAGGCGGAAATACCTAAACCTTTACCAACTTCCACTTTCCCCTTTTGAACAGGACCATCCCGATAACGGCAATCAGCACCTCTGCCATGGTAATGGCGACAAAGACCCCAACGGGACCCGCTTTAAACGTGATGGCGACCAAATATGCAAAGGGCAGTTGGAACAACCAGAAACATACAAAGTTGATATAGGTTGGTGTTCTGGTATCCCCGGCACCGTTAAAGGACTGGATCACTACCATGCCATAGCCATAGAAAATATATCCAGCGGCGATGATCCGAAGACAAAGGCTTCCGTTCCGTACCACCTCTTCCGCCGTGCTGAACAGCTTTATGATCTCGGGCGCAAATAAGAGATAGACTACGGATACGAGTCCCATAAAGTAGGCATTGTACTTTCCCGTGACCCATACCGATCGCTCCGCCCGATCCGGTCGTTCGGCACCCAAATTCTGGCCTACCAAGGTTGCCGCGGCATTGCTCATGCCCCATGCGGGCATCAAGGTGAACATCATTACCCTAATGGCAATGGTATACCCCGCAAGGACCTCGCTTCCAAACTCGCTCATGATGCGCATCAAGAACACCCAGCTGGAGGTCCCGATCAAAAATTGTCCGATTCCCCCAAGCGATATTTTTATAAGGTTCCACATGACGCCTATCCGCAATACCATATCCCGGAGGCCGATTTTTATTTTGCTGTAGCCAAAGAAAAGGATGCCCAATTGGAAAAGCACTGCGGTACCCCGGCCAATATTGGTGGCAATGGCGGCACCGGCCACCCCATAAGCGGGAATGGGCCCAAACCCAAAGATGAACATGGGGTCCAGGATAATGTTGAGCCCGTTGGAAAGGATCAATGTCCACATGGCCACCGAGGCATTTCCCGCGCCCCGGAACACGGCATTGATCAGAAAGAGCAGTACCACGGTGATATTACCGCCCAAAAGAATCTGGGTATAGCCGTAGCCTTCGGCGATCAGGTCCGGTTCGGCCCCCATCAGTGCCAAGATATCCTTGGCGTATAGGGTCCCTATGATACCTATGATCACAGAAACCAAGGAGCCCAGCATAATGACCTGTACGGCGGCTTGGGAGGCCCCGATGATATCCTTGGCCCCCACCCTGCGCGCGACCACTGCCGTAGCGGCCATACTGAGGCCGATGGCCACCGCATAGACCAAGGTGATGACCGATTCGGTAAGGCCGATGGTGGCCACGGCGTTTACGCTCACCCTGGAAACATACATAATATCCACCAGGGCAAAAATAGATTCCATGAGCATTTCCAAGATCATGGGAATGGATAACATAAAAATGGCGCGCCGGATACTACCGGAGGTAAATTCCTGTTCCTTCCCGGAAATGGCATGTTTAAAATATACGAAAAGCTGTTTGGGAGTTAGATCTTTGTTCGACATATGATCGATTTTATATACATTGATGAATTACAGCTATTTGGAGTTTAGCTGCTGTAGTGCCGTCATTGGACATGACGGATGTCGGAAGTCAACTTAATCAATCATAATGCTGCAAATATGCCATATTTTTTTGGAATTTTTAAAGGAAGGGCCCTTTTTTTGATGGCTTATAGGAGATGGCACCATACTATCGGTACCCAGTGGAACGGGACGATTATGAGCGGCTACCGAAAGAGTATCAGGAGGGCTCCCAATGCCGTAAAGGCCAAGATCATTTTCCGGTAAAAATCATCCTTTATGATCTTTACCAATCGGATGCCCACGAAGGTGCCGATGACCAATCCGGGCAATAATTTTAGATCTATGAGCAGGGTTTCGGGCGTAATGGTTCCCCAAACGAAATAATGCAGGGGAAGTTTGAAGATGTTCACCAGGCAAAAGAGCCATGCAGCAGTGCCTATAAACTGGTTTTTGGGCAGGCGCATCGCCAAGAAAAAAATATTGGCGAAAACGCCCGCCAAGTTTCCGATCATGGTAGTGATGCCCGCTATGGTGCCCATAAACCCCGCAAAGGCCCAGTGGGTAGGAACTTTTTTGGATTTTCTTAGATCCCACCAGTACATAAGCACCACACTGACAAGGATGATGGCGGCCATACCGGCCTTAAACGTTTTTTCGGGAAGATCTTTTCCGATGTACATCCCAATAAAGACCCCGATGATCATCCAAGGTAAAAAGCGCAGTATGTATTTCCATTGGGTATGCCTACTGTAATAAAATACCGCAAAAAGATCGCCCACTACCAGCAAGGGCACAATGATGCCGGTGGATTCCCTTGCCCCGAATGCCAGTGCCATTAGCGTAACGATGATAATGGCGATACCCTTTATGCCACTTTTGGAAATGCCGAGTACAAAGGAAGCGGTGAGGGCTATGGTCCATGACACTATTGAAATTTCTTGAGCTGTTTGGAGAACCATATATGACGTTTAGCGAACAAAGGGCATAAATATCCTAAAAAATAATATCTTTAGGCCCCAAACCAAAACCTTATTATGGAATTATCTGTATTGGACTACGCCCTGATGATCGGGTTCTTCACACTTGTGCTTATTGTAGGCGTGGTCGTATCAAAAACTTCGGGCAAGGATGCCTCTGAATATTTCCTATCGGGAAGGACCATGCCGTGGTGGCTATTGGGCCTTTCCATGGTGGCGACCACCTTTTCCACCGATACCCCCAATCTGGTCACCGATATTGTCCGTACAAACGGAGTTTCGGGGAACTGGGTATGGTGGGCATTTTTGTTGACCGGGCTTTTGACCGTCTTCGTATACGCCAAACTGTGGCGAAAATCTAATGTAAATACCGATCTGGAATTTTATGAACTGCGCTACGGAGGGGCCCCGGCCCGTTTTTTGCGAAAGTTCCGTTCCATCTATCTTGGGGTCATCTTTAACGTGATCACCATGTCTGCCGTAACCCTAGCGGCCATTAAGATCGGGGGCATTATGCTGGGATTGGAGCCTTGGGTTACGGTGATCAGTGCGGGCCTTATAACGGTAACCTTTAGTGCCCTAGGAGGTTTTAAAGGGGTTGTCTATACCGATTTCCTCTTGTTTTTTGTGGCCATGGGAGGGGCCATAGGGGCAGCGATATATCTTGTGAACATTCCCGAGGTCGGGGGGATGGGGGCCCTTATGGCCAATGAAAATGTCATGGACAAGCTTTCCATTTTACCCGATTTCACTAATAGCAAAGCGCTTATCACCCTATTTATAATCCCCCTTGCGGTCCAATGGTGGAGCTCTTGGTATCCAGGGGCGGAACCCGGCGGTGGCGGATATATAGCCCAGCGTATGTTGGCGGCAAAGAACGAGAACCACGCCATTGGGGCCACTTTCTTCTTCAATATCATGCACTATGCGCTTAGGCCATGGCCTTGGATCTTGGTAGCATTGGCCTCTTTGGTGGTCTATCCGGATATTGCCAGTATACACGAGGCTTTTCCAAATGTGGCCGAGGATAAATTGGGCCATGACCTTGCCTATTCGGCCATGCTCACCAAACTGCCCAGTGGGCTGTTGGGCATTGTACTGGCTTCCTTGATCGCTGCCTATATGAGTACCATTTCCACCCAGCTTAACTGGGGGGCCTCCTATATTGTATATGATTTTTACAAACAGCAGATAAATCCAAAGGCGTCCGAAAAAAGATTGGTGGCCGTTGGCCGTTTGTCCACAGTGGTGCTAATGGTATTAAGTGCCGTTTTGGCCCTTTTGCTACAGAATGCCCTTCAGTTGTTCGAAGTGCTATTGGTATTCGGAGCGGGGACGGGACTTATCTTTATCCTACGATGGTTCTGGTGGCGCATCAATGCATGGAGCGAAATTGCCGCCATGTTCGCTTCGGGGATCATTTCCATCGTTTTAAAGCTCACTCCCTTGGGTGCCTTCTTTTTTGCGCCAGATTCCGGAATATTCCCCGATTGGGCCGAATACCCGTTCGTGGTCGTGGTCACCACCGTTATATGGCTGGCCGTAACCTTTATGACACAGCCCGAATCCCCCACCGTATTAAGGGATTTTTATAAAAAGATCCAACCAGGGGGTCCCGGGTGGTCCAAAGTGGTAACCGAGGCCAAGGCCGAAAATGAGGAACTGGTGACCACCAAGCAAAAATGGAGCGTTCCCGCTGGGATCACGGCCATGTTGTTGGGCTGTGTGCTTATCTACACATGTATGTTCGCTACGGGATATTGGATCTATGGAAAGTACCCATTGGCCATTGGCCTTACCGTTGTGGCCATTCTGGCGGGCATCTTGCTTTCCAAGGCATGGAACAGGATGAAAGGGAACATACTGTAGCGTTCCGGGAGCATGAAACAACGTATATTTTCAGTGGATATCTTTAGGGGGCTTACCATTGCCCTTATGATATTGGTAAACACCCCGGGTACCTGGTCCCATGTATACCCTCCTTTTTTACATGCGCCCTGGCACGGTTATACGCCAACGGACCTGGTCTTTCCTTTCTTTTTGTTCATTGTGGGCTGTTCCATTGTCTTTTCATATCAGGGTAGGGCAGTGGACAGCGGGGTCTATCGAAAAATACTGGTCCGTACCTTAAAATTGATAGGATTGGGACTGTTCTTGGGGGCCTTTACCCTTGAATTCCCTTTTTTCAAGGATTTTGATACGATTCGTTTTCCAGGGGTATTACAGCGGATAGGAACAGTGTTTTTCTTTGCCTCCATATTGTTCGTGAATTTTAATTGGAAAGTGCTATTGGGTATCTGTGGCGTGCTGTTATTGGGGTATTGGATCTGGATGGGATTCGTGCCCGTTCAAGGAATTGCCCCCACCTTCGACAGGGCGCCGAACAATTGGGCCAATTTTGTGGACGTACGGGTTTTTGGCGGCCATCTTTACAAACCCGATTATGATCCAGAAGGATTGTTGAGCACTCTTCCTTCCATCGCTACGGCCCTCTTGGGCATTTTTACCGGACTGGTCCTTAGGGGCAAGGAGAAAAAAAAGGAACTGTTGTTAATGGCCATGGGGCTTGCCATGTTGGCGATCGGTCATATATGGAGCGTGGCCTTCCCCATCAACAAGGCCCTGTGGAGCAGTAGCTTTGTAATGGTTACGGCAGGTTGGGCAAATATAGTGTTGGCGCTTATCTATTATTTGACGGATGTAAAAGGATATCGTTTTGGAAGCATATTCAGCCAAGTGGGTGCAAATGCCATCACGGTCTACTTTTTGTCCAGCTTTATCTCCAAACTGTTTTACCTTATAAAAGTTCAAGGGGATACCTCAATACATGGATGGTTGTTCCAAACCTTTTATGTGCACGGGTTTTTGACTTTGGAGGCATCCTCGTTATTGTATGCGCTCTCCGTAGTGGGCTTTTATATGCTATTGGCAAACTTTCTTTATCGAAGGAAAATCTTTATCAAGGTATAAGGGCTATTGTTCCCTAAGCGACACCAATTTGGTGACATATTTTCCCAGTACGTCAAATTCAAGGTTCACCACCGTACCCACTTGATAGGCGTTGAACGTTGTATGCTCATATGTATAGGGAATAATGGCCACGCTAAAACTGTCTTTTTGGGAGTTTACCACTGTTAAGCTCGTGCCATCCACTGTAATGGATCCCTTTTCGATGGTAATATTCCCCAGGGATGGATCATATTGAAAGGTAAAGACCCAACTTCCATCTTGCTGTTCCACTGCGGTACAGGTGGCGGTCTGGTCCACATGGCCTTGGACCAAATGACCGTCCAAGCGGGAGCCGAGCACCATGGCCCTTTCCAGGTTTATCATTTCCCCTTCCCGCAATTGGGCAAGGTTCGTTTTTTGAAGGGTCTCGGCAATGGCCGTTACGGTATATTCCGTTTCGGTAACGGACACCACTGTGAGGCATACCCCGTTATGTGATACGCTCTGGTCTATTTTAAGCTCTTGGGCCAAAGGGGAACGGACGGTAATATGCAGATTTCCGCCCTCTTTTTTTAAATGCCCCACTCGGCCCAAAGTTTCGATAATCCCCGTAAACATGTGTCGTTTTAATTAAGTAGTTTTGCAATGTAAAATTAGACATAAAGGGAAAGATACCATGCAGGAAAGCGAAAAAATTAAACTTGGGATTTCGATCGGGGACCTAAACGGCATTGGTTGTGAGGTTGTGCTCAAGACATTTGAGGATGCCCGTATGTTGGATTTTTGTACCCCTGTGATCTTTGCCTCCAACAAGGTGATATCCTTTTATAAAAAGGAGCTGGGACTGGAGATAAACTATAATGGGATCCAAGAGGCATCGCAAGCGATAGATGGAAAAATAAACGTAATGAACGTTTGGAAGGAAAGTCCGGAAATCCAATACGGCGAAGCCACCAAGGAAGGCGGTGAATACGCTTTAAAGTCGCTCGTAGCGGCGGTACAATCCCTGAAGGAAAACGATGTGGACGTTCTGGTGACCGCGCCCATCAACAAGAACAACATACAATCCGACGAATTCAAGTTTCCGGGGCATACGGACTATTTGGCCAAGGAACTGGAAGGGGAGAGCCTTATGTTCATGGTGGCCGATTCTTTGAGGGTAGGATTGCTTACCGACCATGTTGCGGTTAAGGATGTTGCGGCGACCATTACCGCCAAGTTGGTGCGCAGCAAGATTCGGACCATTGAAGATTCCCTAAAAGTGGATTTTGGAATCCGCAAACCAAGGATCGCCCTATTGGGCATCAATCCCCACAGTGGCGACAATGGGGTTATAGGACAGGAAGACGAGGAGGTGCTGAAGCCCGTGATAAGAGACCTGTTCAATGCGGGACATTTGGTCTACGGGCCCTATTCGGCCGACAGTTTTTTTGGTTCGGACAACCATAAAAATTTCGACGCCATCCTGGCCGCCTACCATGATCAGGGATTGATACCCTTTAAGACTCTTTCCTTTGGAAAGGGGGTAAACTATACGGCGGGACTGAGAAAGGTGAGGACTTCCCCCGATCATGGAACCGCTTATGAAATAGCGGGGCAGGGAAAAGCGGACCATACTTCCTTTAAGGAAGCGGTGTATTTGGCCCTTCAGATTTTCAAGAATCGGGCGGAGCACGAGGAGCTTACCAAAAATCCCCTAAAGAAACAGAAACTGAAACGCTGAGCGGAGGATGGAAAGCGGTCAAAGGGGCCAAATGTTTATTTGCGGTCATAAAAAGTTGGGGATATTGGGATTAGGCCCAAAAAAGGCATATATTTAAATGTCAAAAAGTTTGGATTTAGCAAAATAATAGTATCTTTGCACCCGCCTTTTAAGTGGGGTGCCGATATTCAAAGCAGTGTTAAGATGATGAAGCTTAAGGAATATGCCATTCCTTTTTCAGGGTTGAAGCAGGGGAAGCATGAGTTCGGGTTCCAAGTGGGAGACGGGTTCTTTGAATCTTTTGAATACGACGACATCAATGGTGCCGACATCGATTTACAGGTAAGCCTGCACAAGATGAGCACGATGATGGAACTGGAAATGGTCGCAAAGGGCACCGTAAACGTAAATTGCGATGTCACGAACGAACCCTATGATCAGGCCATCTCCGCAAAACTGGGGTTGGTGATCAAATTTGGGGAGGAGTACAATGATGAGGACGATGAGATTTTGATACTTCCACATTCGGAGCACCAGATCAATATTGCGCAGTACGTATATGAGATGTTGGTACTGGCAATCCCCCTAAAGAGGGTGCATCCGGGTGTTATGGATGGAAGCTTGGAGTCGGAAGCCTTGCGGAAACTCGAGGAATTGCAACCAAAAGAGGAAAAAGGGAAAACAGAACAGGACACAGATCCCCGATGGGATATTTTAAAAAAGTTATTAACGGACAAATAAGTTTACAATGGCACATCCAAAAAGAAAGATTTCAAAAACCAGAAGGGATAAGAGAAGAACTCATTATAAGGCGGTAGCCCCAACAATTGCCAAGGATCCAACAACAGGGGAAATGCATTTGTACCATCGGGCACACTGGTTCGAAGGAAAATTATACTACAGGGGTCAGGTATTGATCGATAAAACCGAAGAGGCTGCAGCTTAGTACGGTTTTGATATAAACTATGGACTCCCACTTTTAAAGAGTGGGAGTTTTTTTATGGAATCGGTCGAAATCCAAAAACTGGAAGTTTTAAGACCTTAAGTCGCAAAAAATCATTAATTTTCACGAATTTTGAAGCATTTTTAATGTTTTTGATTCAAAATCAGAATTAAGATGAACAAATTATCAGCAGCTATTACAGCTGTGGGGGCATACGTTCCAGACTTCGTTCTCACCAATAAACTGTTGGAGGGAATGGTGGATACCAATGATGAGTGGATAACGAGCAGGACGGGGATCAAGGAAAGAAGGATTTTAAAGGAGGAAGGTGCGGGCACGTCCTATATGGCCATAAAAGCTGCCCAGGACCTTATCTCCAAGAAGAACATAGACCCGACCGGAATAGATCTTGTATTGGTGGCCACTGCTACGCCTGACCTACAGGTATCTTCAACGGCCGCTTATGTGGCAAGCGAGATCGGGGCCATAAACGCCTTTGGATACGATCTTCAGGCAGCGTGTTCCAGTTTTTTATATGGAATGAGCACCGCTTCCAGTTATATCGTCTCGGGCAGGTACAAAAAGGTCCTTCTGGTGGGTGCCGATAAAATGTCGTCCATAATCGACTATACCGATAGGACAACCTGTATCATCTTTGGGGATGGGGCCGGAGCTGCCCTTTTTGAGCCCAATTATGATGGTCTTGGCCTTCAGGACGAATACCTGCGGTCCGATGGTGTCGGAAGGAATTTTTTAAAGATAGCCGCAGGGGGATCTGTATTGCCCACATCGGAGGAAACCGTTAGGAACCGACAGCATTTTGTATACCAAGATGGGAAGTCGGTCTTTAAATTTGCGGTAACCAACATGGCCGATGCCGCTGAGAAAATAATGCAGCGGAACGATCTTACACATGATGACGTTTCATGGTTAGTGCCGCACCAGGCAAACATGAGGATCATAAATGCCACTGCCAGCCGAATGGGCCTGGATGAATCAAAGGTACTGGTGAATATCGAAAAGTACGGGAATACGACCTCTGCGACCCTACCATTATTGCTTGCAGATTTTGAGCACAAACTGAAAAAGGGCGATAATCTGGTCTTTGCAGCTTTTGGGGGAGGGTTCACTTGGGGATCCATTTATCTAAAATGGGCCTACAACTCATAATAATATAACTGACTGAATAGAATTAAAAACTAAATCGAATTCCATGGATATTAAAGAAATTCAAAACTTGATTAAATTTGTGGCAAAATCAGGTGCCAGCGAGGTTAAACTGGAAATGGACGATATTAAGATCACCATCCGTACCGGCGCAGCGGGCACAGGTTTTGAAACAAGTTATGTGCAACAGATCCCGATGTCGCAGAGCCATATGGCACCGGTGGCCCCTGCCAATATGGAGGTTCCCGCAAAGGATGTTACCCCCGTTGCCCCAGATGAGAAGTCGAAGTATATCACCATAAAATCGCCAATTATAGGCACTTTCTATAGAAAACCATCCCCCGACAAGCCGGTGTTCGTCGAAGTGGGCAGTACCATCTCAAAAGGCGATGTCCTATGCGTTATCGAGGCCATGAAACTCTTTAACGATATTGAATCCGAAGTTTCAGGAAAGATAGTCAAAGTCCTAGTGGACGATTCCTCTCCAGTGGAGTTCGATCAGCCATTGTTCCTGGTAGATCCGTCATAAGAATTTTTTAAGGTCGATTGGGGTCCGGGCCATATTGTCCGTTCCGAAATGCACTTGAAATTCAAACTTAAAATCTCCAAAGATGTTTAAAAAGATACTGATTGCCAATAGAGGTGAAATAGCGCTGCGTATTATCAGGACCTGTAAGGAAATGGGCATAAAGACCGTAGCGGTATATTCCAAAGCGGACGAGGAAAGCCTCCATGTAAGGTTTGCCGATGAGGCCGTCTGTATTGGACCACCCCCCAGTAGTGAGTCGTACCTGAAGATACCCAACATCATCGCTGCGGCCGAAATCACAAACGCCGATGCCATTCATCCGGGATATGGCTTTCTATCGGAGAATTCCAAATTCTCCCGCATTTGTGCCGAACACGACATAAAATTTATCGGCGCTTCTGGCGACCAGATCGACAAAATGGGCGACAAGGCCACTGCCAAGGAAACCATGAAGGCGGCCGGAGTGCCCACCATACCTGGCTCACAAGGCCTATTGCAATCCGTAGCGGATGCCAAAAAGACCGCCAAGGTCGTTGGCTACCCCGTAATGATAAAAGCTACCGCCGGTGGTGGGGGCAAGGGAATGCGTGCCGTTTGGAAGGAAGAAGACCTTGAAAAAGCTTTCAACAGTGCCGTACAGGAAGCTACGGCGGCTTTTGGGAACGGGGGGATGTATATGGAAAAATTGATAGAGGAGCCCCGTCATATTGAGATACAGATCGTGGGCGATCAATATGGAAAGGCCTGCCATCTTTCGGAAAGGGACTGTTCCATTCAGCGCAGGCACCAAAAACTTACCGAAGAGACCCCCTCTCCCTTTATGACGGACAAGCTTAGGGAAGACATGGGAAAAGCTGCCGTAAAGGCGGCCGAATTTATAAAGTACGAGGGGGCCGGAACCATAGAATTTTTGGTGGACAAACACCGGAATTTCTATTTTATGGAAATGAATACCCGTATACAGGTAGAACATCCCATTACCGAACAGGTAATTGATTATGACCTGATAAGGGAGCAGATCTTGGTGGCCGGGGGCGTGCCCATTTCAGGAAAGAACTATCTGCCAAAACTGCACTCCATAGAGTGTAGGATCAATGCGGAGGACCCTTACAACGGGTTTAGGCCGTCCCCCGGCAAAATTACCACTTTGCACACCCCGGGTGGCCATGGTATCCGATTGGATACCCATGTGTATAGTGGATATACCATTCCTTCCAACTATGATTCCATGATCGCCAAGCTCATAACCACTGCCCAAACAAGGGAAGAGGCCATCAACAAGATGAAACGGGCCTTGGACGAATTTGTCATAGAGGGCATAAAGACCACCATTCCCTTTCACAGGCAATTAATGGACCATCCGGATTATTTGGCAGGCAATTATACCACTAAGTTTATGGAGAGCTTTGAGATGGCTCCCCAAGTGGAAGAACAATAAGGAAAACTCCGGCCAACTACCGGAGTTTTTTTATGGTCTTTTTTCCGGATTCGATCAAGGGACATGGGCATTTTGAGGATGGCCCTGTCCGGAATGTTTATATTCCATGTTTTACGGACGGCATATTAATTGTACTTTAGCGGACCTTAAAGTTACCGAACCGTGAACCTTAGCTATTGGGAACATAAAACATGGCTGTCCAACATAGACTTCACCATTGTTGGGAGCGGGATCGTGGGACTGAACTGCGCCCTCCACCTAAAAAAGCGCTATCCAACCTCAAGAATACTGATCCTTGAGAAAGGAATCCTCCCTCAGGGAGCCAGTACCAAGAATGCGGGTTTTGCCTGTTTTGGCAGTATTTCGGAGATTTTGGCGGATATGGCCAAGCATTCCGAAGAAGAGGTCTTTCAACTGGTGAAGAGACGCTGGGATGGGGTACAGCTGTTACGGCAGACCATAGGTGATGTCAATATGGACTTCAGTAACTATGGGGGGCATGAGGTTTTTTTACGGGAGCAGGGGCAATTGTACCATGAATGTATGGAGCAATTGGGGCCTGTGAACAGGCTACTTGAACCTATTTTTGGAAAAGATGGATTTAAACGGATGCCCAACCGCTTTCATTTTAAGGGAATACAGGATCACTATATCTCCAATAGTTTTGAATCACAGATAGATACCGGAAAAATGATGTCGGCCCTATTGCACAAAGTGCAGAGCAGTGGGGTCATGATCTTAAATGCCACTGAGGTTGGGACACTGAACGATAAGGGGGGAAAAGTGGAAGTGCTGACGGATCATTTTGGGTTTGAGACCAAAAAGCTGTTGGTGGCCACCAATGGTTTTGCCGCACGTTTGATAAATAGGGATGTACGTCCCGCAAGGGCGCAGGTATTGATCACCAAACCGATAAAAGATCTGCACATTCAAGGTACTTTCCATCTGGATGAGGGATACTATTACTTTAGGAACATTGGCAACAGGTTACTCTTTGGAGGGGGAAGGAACTTGGATTTTAAGGGGGAGGAAACCTATGAAATGGACCAGACCCCTCTTATTCAACAGCGATTGGAAGATTTATTGCATAAGGTAATACTGCCCGATACAGCTTTTGAGGTGGACATGCGATGGAGCGGCATCATGGGAATGGGGAATCAAAAAAGGGCCCTATTGGAACAGGTATCCGAAAATGTATATTGCGGGGTGCGACTTGGAGGAATGGGCATTGCCATCGGAAGTCTGATAGGAAAGGAACTGGCGGGCCTGCCAGGGTAAAAATGTGATAGGAATATGGAAGCGGTAAGAAGGAAACTATATGATTTCTGTAGGGAATATATAACATTAAGGTCGTCTCGACTGCGGAACAATATGTCGGGAATGATGGAATCGCTTGAATCGGAGACCAAGAGCAGTGCCGGTGATAAACACGAAACGGGGCGGGCCATGATACAGTTGGAACTGGAAAAGTTGGGCAACCAATTGGCAGAGATCCAAAAGTTGGAAGAGCAGTTCAAGAAAGTATCGCAGACTTCGGGGAACGATACCATTTCCTTGGGTAGTGTCGTACATACCGATATGCAATATTATTATATTGCCATTAGTGCGGGCGCGGTAGCGCTGGAAAATACGACTTATTATGCCATTGCGCCAAACTCGCCCATCGGGATGCTGTTAATGGGAAAAAAAGTGGGTGCTTCCTTTAGCTTCAACGGAAAGAAAATTACCATTACCGCTATAGGGTAGGTTTTATCGATCTACATCAGGTCTGTTCCTTAGCGCTTTTTTTTCTGCCTTTTTCTGTTTTGATTTTAGGCGTTTTTCAATGGATGACCTTGAAGGAGCGGTCTTTCGCCTCTTTTTGGGAACTTTTAGGGCATTTTGTAACAGAACGAGCAATTTTTCGGTGACCAGTTCCTTGTTTTTATGTTGGCTCCTACTTTCCTCACTATGGACCAACAGTACGTTGTCCTTGGTAAGACGGGAGGAAAGTTTAAGGTATATCCGTTCCTTTTCGTCGTCGGATAGGGCATTGGATGCGGGAATATCCAAGGATGCCCCTACTTTGGAGGATACTTTGTTCACATGTTGTCCCCCCGCACCACTGCTGCGTACGGCCTTGTATTCCAATTCCTGTTCTATTAGTTTATGGTCCACTTTCCTATGTCAATCTTAAATTGATGGTTTCCAAAGATACGTTTAAAAAGACGTCATCACCAATGGTAAGGGCCCCTTTGGAATTAAAGAACAGCGTTTCGGTACCTTCATAGACCCTTGCTTGGTTCAGGTAATGACTTCCTTTATAAAAGGATCGTTCGACTTGGACCTTTAGTCCCGATTTTTCGGATGTCTGAAACTCATGGGGATAGACCAGAATGGACCGATCGATCTCAGAATACTGTTTCAGCCAAGATATGGGAACCAGATTGACTTCCCCGAACAACGAGGCAACATATCTTGTTTTCGGTTTTTGATACAACTCTTGCGGTGTGCCAAAGGCCAGCATTTTTTTGTCCTTCAATACCATTACCTGATCGGAAAAGGGCAAAATATCGTCGGCATCGTGCGATGCGACCAAACAACTGATCCTCTTTTTTTTAAGATGGGCGAACAAGGATCTTCGCAAACTGTTCTTTCTAAAGTTGTCTATATGCCCAAAAGGTTCGTCCAGCAGCAGTACTTCGGGTTCTTGTGCCAATACCCTGGCAAGGGCGATGCGCTGTTGTTGTCCCCCGCTAAGGTTTTTTACCTTGGTGTTCGCAAAATCCTGCATTTCCAATAAGTGCAGCAGTTCGTGCGTGCGGTCCCTCATCTCTTCGGGATGGAAAACTGATAGGAAATGGCCCACGTTTTCCTCTACGGTGGTAAAGGGCATCAGGTCGAAGTCCTGGGAAAGGTATTTCATATGTTTTTCCCCGGGAACGAGGTTGAAATCGGGCCCCAACACTTGGTTCCCGTTCCATGAGACGCTTCCTTGTTTAAGTTGTAAAAGGCCATAGATGATCTTTAAAAGGGTGCTCTTGCCACAACCGCTTTCCCCTATGATCGAAACATGCTCCCCTTTTCCAAGATTAAAACCAATATCCTCCAGCACCATCGAATCCGAATAACCAAAGGAGACCCCCTTCACTTCCAACATTGTACAATATTTATCACAAAATTACGGAATTGTACACACGCTGCGCAAAATAATATGGTAGACCGGGCAAACGCCTAAGGGGTCTTATTGCTTAAATTCCTTTAGGACCGCTTGATTGGGAAGGGTTTCATATCCCATATTGTACAGGGTAAACCCAAATATATCGGCTGCCTGTTCAATGGTTTTGCTCACCGGGGTTCCGGCACCATGGCCAGCATTGGTCTCTATCCTGATCAGGGTGGGATTGTCGCCCTGTTGTTTTGACTGTAGTTCCGCTGCAAATTTAAAACTGTGTGCAGGCACCACCCGGTCGTCATGGTCCCCGGTCGTAACCAAGGTTGCGGGGTAGGAGACCCCTTCCTTGACATTGTGCAGGGGAGAATAACCTAATAGGTATTCGAACATTTCGGCGCTTTCATCCGAGGTGCCGTAATCATATGCCCATCCCGCTCCAGAGGTAAAGGTGTGGTAACGCAACATATCCAACACTCCAACGGCAGGCAGGGCCACTTGCATAAGATCTGGGCGCTGGGTCATAACGGCGCCCACTAGCAGTCCCCCATTGGAACCGCCACGGATGGCAAGATATTCGGAGGAGGTATACCCCTCGGCGATCAGGTATTCGGCCGCAGCGATAAAATCATCAAAAACGTTCTGTTTCTTGGTCTTTATGCCCGCATCGTGCCATTTTTTCCCATATTCTCCCCCTCCCCGCAGGTTGGGGACCGCATAGACCCCTCCCTGTTCCATCCATACGGCATTGACGATGCTGAACGATGGGGTAAGGCTTACATTAAAACCTCCGTAACCATAGAGAATTGTGGGATTCTTGCCATTGAGCTCCAATCCTTTTTTATAGGTTATCATCATAGGGACCTTGGTGCCATCCTTGGAGCTGTAGAACACCTGTTTTGATTCATACGCTTCCGGATCAAAATCGATTTCAGGTTTCCAATATTGTTCATATTTCCCTGTTTCTACGTTGTATTTATAGGAAGAGGCGGGAGTGTTGTAATTGGTAAAGGTGAAATAAAATTCGGTATTTTCCTTTTTTCCCCCAAACCCACTGGCACTTCCCAATCCCGGAAGGGTCACCTCCCGCACCAATTTTCCATTGTACCCATATTGATATACCTTGGAAATGGCGTCCACCATATATTCCGCAAAAAAATAGCCCCCGCCGGTATTTATGTTGAGCACATTTTCTGTTTCGGGGATAAAATCGACCCAGTTGTCGGGAGTGGGTTCGGAGGCGTCCACGGTAACGACTTTTTGGTTGGGAGCATCCATATTGGTCATAATATAGAGTTTGGCGCCTACGTTTTCCACTACGTAGCTGTCCGTATCGGTATTGTCCAATATGGTCACCAAGGAACCCTTGGGGTCGGTAAGGTCCAACATCAATAACTTATTGCCAGAGGTGGATGTACGTGGATAGACAAACAAATAACGTCCATCTTCGGTGACGCTGCCACTGATATACCTATGTTTTTCTTCCGGGCTACCGCCATAAATTAACGTATCATTTTTCTGGGGGGTGCCAAGTTGATGGTAGTAAAGTTTGTGCTGGTCCGTTTTGGCCGATAGTTCACTGCCTTCCGGCTTATCGTAACTGGAGTAATAAAAACCATCGTTTTCCTTCCAGGAAACCCCGCTGAACTTAATATCGGTGAGGGTATCCCCTACGGTTTCCATACTTTCGGTGTTTATTACGATCACTTTGCGCCAATCGCTTCCCCCTTCTGAAATGGAATATGCCGCCAAGGAGCCGTCCTTGGAAAAGTCAAGTCCGGCCAGGGAAGTGGTACCATCTTCCGAAAAGGTATTGGGGTCCAAGAATACCTCTTCTTTACCGTCCTCCTTTTTCCGATAGACCACGTATTGGTCCTGTAGTCCATTGTTTTTATAGAAATAGGTATAATCCCCTTCTTTAAAGGGAGAGCCCAGCTTTTCATAGTTCCACAATTTTTCAAGTCGGTTTTTAAGATCGTCCCGAAAGGGAATTTTTTCCAAGTAGCCAAATGTGGTGCGGTTCTGCAATTTAACCCACTCTCCCGTCTCGGCGCTTTTATCGTCTTCCAGCCAACGGAAAGGGTCCCGTACTTGAGTGCCAAAATAGGTATCGGTGTTATCTACTTTTTTGGTGGGGGGGTAGGTCACGGTAATTTTTTCGTTTTTAGGGGTGTTTTCACAGGCAAGCAGGATCGTTGCCGCGACTAATGGTAAAATTGATCTATTCATGTTCCAGGGGGTTGGTGGTCTAAATATAAACCAAATAAACCTTTGGAACAAAGCTGTTCCAAAGGTTTATTGCATCAGGCCGCCGGGGAGGGTGGTATCATAGTAGGTCGTTGGCCACTAAATACTCGCCGATCTGAACGGCATTGGTGGCTGCCCCTTTTCGAAGGTTGTCGGCAACGATCCACATGTTCAAGGTGTTCGCCCTACTTTCATCCCTTCGTATACGGCCCACGAATACATCGTCCTTGCCATTTGCGTAAATGGGCATGGGATAGGTATTGGTATCCGTATTGTCCTGTACGGTTACGCCAGGGGCTTCGTTCAACAACCTTCGTACATCGGCCAGTTCGAAGTCGTTTTCAAACTCTACGTTCACAGCTTCCGAATGCCCACCGGATGTGGGAATCCTTACGGCCGTCGCAGTGACCGCAAAGCTGCTGTCGCCAAATATTTTCTGGGGTTCCCTGGCCAGTTTCATTTCTTCCTTGGTGTATCCATTTTCCAAAAAAACATCGCAATGGGGAAGGGCATTCCTTCCAATGGGATAGGGATAGGCCATTTCGCCCTCAACTCCATTGAGTTCGTTTTCCAGTTGTTTAACGGCCTTCACCCCCGTGCCCGAGACGGATTGGTAAGTGGAGACCACTATTCTTTTCATTATATATTTTTTATGGAGCGGGGCCAACGCCATGACCATCTGTATGGTGGAACAGTTGGGATTGGCAATGATCTTGTCCTCTCTGGTAAGCTCATGTGCATTAATTTCCGGAACTACCAATTTTTTGGTAGGGTCCATTCGCCATGCCGAGGAATTGTCCACCACGGTAGTGCCCACAGCGGCAAATTTGGGGGCCCATTCGAGGGAAGTATCACCGCCCGCGGAAAAAATTGCCAGATCGGGCCTTTCCGCCACAGCTTCCGTTAGCCCCATAAGGGTATGTTCCTTTCCTTTATAGGGCAGTTTTTTGCCTATCGATCGCTCCGAGGCAACCAATAGGAGTTGGGTAATAGGAAAATTGCGCTCTTCCAATACTTTTAGCATCACTTCGCCCACCATTCCGGTGGCGCCCACTACGGCTACTTTCATACGTTGCATATTTTGGGCAAAGTTACTTAAACCAAGTGATCGCACAACGGCTTATTGAAGAAATTATGAATATATAACAAAATGTTTTATTCATAACAATTCTTTCTGCATCCTGAACATGCCTTTAAGCGACCCATGGATAAAGTCCAGTTCCAAATTAAACCTTCCCGAAATCGTAAACCCATTTTTTTGATAGAATTTTAGGGCTTGGGCTTGCGTATCCATTGCCTCCAGCCACAGTACCGAACTCTTGTTTTCAAGACTTTGCCCAACCGTCCAATCCATTAGAGCTTGACCAATTCCCTTGCCTTGAAGATAGGGGGCCAAATAAAGACGGTGGAGCTTGGTAGCTTGCAGCTTTGGAAGGTCGTACGGCGGTCTGTTGTGCTGTAATCTGAGGATACCGGCAATCACGGACCTATGTTCTATAAAGTAATAGTGGGAATGGGCTTCGGAAAGTTCTTTGTTCAAATTGCCGTAATTATAATTTTGGTTTAAATAGTTTTCTCCTTTGTCCTTCCATAAATGTCCATAAGAAGGAGGATAAATCTGCTTAGTTAGTGCAATTAATTGGTGCAGGTCATGAATATGTATGCTTTTTAAAGAGAGCTCTGGCGAAATGGTTATCATTTTTATCTATAATTGAAGCATTAAAAAAACCACTTAATAAGTTTTGTGAAACTATATAAGTGGTTTAAGTGAATTGGAGTAATGTAGCGGTCCAATGATGCTTAAATCCCTCTGGGGAAGATCGATCTCAGTATTTTTACTTTTTGGCCAACAGGTCGCGTATTTCCATTAGCAACTGCTCCTGTGTAGGGCCAGCGGGCACAGCGGGTGCCGCTTCCTCTTTTTTCTTGGTCCTTTCATACGCTTTCAGGAAAACGTAGATAAAAAGGCCCACTATCACAAAGTTGATCAAGGCCTGAATGAGGTTTCCATATGTCAGTACAGCAGCTCCTGCTTCTTGGGCAGCGGCAAGGCTTTCATATCTTTCCCCGTCCAGGGCGATATAGTTCTGTGTAAAATCGGTTCCCCCGGTCAGAATGCCTACAATGGGCATGATAATATCGTTTACTGCGGAGTTTACGATTTTACTGAAGGCGGCACCTATAACAACTGCGGTGGCCAGGTTTACAATGTCCCCTTTCATCAGAAAGGATTTAAAATCCTTGAAAAAGCCCATATCTTATAGTTTTATGGTTAATAGTTGCTGCAAGGTACTAAAAAAAAGAGTTTTTCTGAACAGGGGAAAAAAAATCAGCCATCGATAAAGCTGCGACGCACCCTTTGGGAGATTCCGGTCAACAGCTCGTAGGAAATGGTATGGGCCGTAGTGGCCAAAATGTCGGCCGAGGTGTTCGGCCCGAAGACGATAACCTCATCGCCCTCTTTACAGGGAATCCCCGTAACGTCCACCATGATCATGTCCATACAGACATTCCCTATTATGGGAGCCTTCCGCCCATTTACCCACACGGCCCCGTTGCCATTGCCATAAGGCCTTCCGATGCCATCGGCATGTCCCAAGGGCAGTGTAGCGGTGACCATGGGCCTTTCTGTTCTATATACCCTGTTATATCCAACGGTATCTCCCTTCTTCAGATGGTGCAACTGGGAGATGAGGGTCTTAAGCGTCGCAACAGGTCTTAGCTCCTTGTCCACGGAGGCCTCGTTTCCATAACCGTACAGTCCGATACCGCTCCTTACCATGTCCATTTGTGCTTGGGGGTAATTTATGATTCCAGAAGTATTTAGGATATGTAGGATCGGATCATGGCCCAGTGATTTTCCCAATTCAGTGGCCGCACTTTTGAAGGAGGCGATCTGTTGTAGCGTAAATTCCCTTTCATTTTTGTCCTCGGTGGCGGCCAGATGCGAAAAAAGGGAAACGATCTTTACTTCCTTCCTCCCCACAAGCCGTTGAACAATGCGGGGGATATCGGAAATATTGAACCCCAACCGGTTAAGGCCGGTATTGAATTTTATATGGATAGGGAATTGCTGCAACCTGCTTTTTTTTGCCACTTCCAAAAAGGCATCCAACATATGGAACGAATAGATGCTGGGTTCCATGTTTTTTGTGATAAGGGTGTCAAAACCTATCGGCAATGGGTGCAGCACCAAAATGGGGGTTGTAATGTTGGCATTTCGAAGCACTTCCCCTTCCCTTGTATAGGCAACGGCAAAATAATCGGTTCCCAGCTCCTCCAGTTTTTTTGCTACCCTTACCGAATCGCTACCATAGGCAAATGCCTTTACCACGGCAAGAAACTTGGTGGTCGGGTCTATCTTGGAGCGCAAGTAACCATAATTATGTGCTAGTGCCCTTAAATCTATTTCCAGGACCGTTTCTGTGGCTGTCGACATTTTTTAACTCACTTAGAGGGATTTATTTTTTCTCTGACGCTTGCCCGCCGGAGGCGGGTTATTTTGGTTTTTCCCCAAAGGCCTTGCTAGCTTACAAGGAGCTTTATTGTCCGCTTTTGTCGCGCTTTATTTCCTCTGCCTCCAGTACTTCAATATTGCGTACCTTTTCCCGGAGCATGGCCTTATAAAAAGCGGCGCGGCTTAAGGGTTCGTACTCCTCCGTTTCCCCAAGGAGCACCAATTTCTCGTTGTTCGATTTTCGAAAGCTATAATTGGCCAAATTACCCGTCCGGGTACAGATGGCATGTACTTTGGTCACGTATTCGGCAGTGGCCATCAGTGCTGGCATGGGACCGAACGGATTTCCCTTAAAGTCCATATCCAAGCCCGCGACCAACACACGGATACCTTTATTCGCAAGATCGTTGCAGACGGTAACGATCTCGTCATCAAAAAATTGGGCCTCATCAATTCCCACCACATCACATCCATCGGCCAATAAGCGGATATTCGCCGCGGCAGGTACGGGGGTGGACCGGATTTCATTGGCGTCATGGGAGACCACCATATCCTCGTGATAGCGTGTATCCACAATGGGCTTAAAGATTTCCACCTTTTGCTTGGCAAATTGGGCGCGCCGCAACCTTCTTATCAGTTCCTCGGTCTTCCCAGAGAACATGGAACCGCAGATAACCTCTATCCAGCCGAATTGTTCTTTATGGTTAACAGTATTTTCGAGAAACATTTTGTAATTTTAGACGAAAGTAATGTGTTTTTCGTTCCTTTTCCAAGGAAGTTTAAAAATATTAAAAAATCCCCAATGGGATATTGGAACGCAAGAATAGGACAAGTTTAAAAAAGGCCCTTTGCATATTGGGACCGGAATATTGTATGTAGAGGCCTTGGATGGGGGAAAAGGAGCATGTATGGTCTCAGCCTTCCAAATCGACAATGGGTTGCCGTACAATGGTTTCATTAAAAAATTCCTTTTTTAAACTTTAAAAACAATAATTTTGAAGCTATGAAGAAAAAACTAAAAGAGGAACTCGTTCGGATGTCCACGGATATCATCACGGCCAAGGACCTTAATAATCTGGGGGAACTATATGAACGGGCCAAAGCGCTGTACGAAAAATTGGCCGTTCTCAAATTTATAGATGAAAACCTCAAGGATATACAGGTGGACGATTCCAAAAATGTGATTGCGTCCAAATTTGAAACGTTGGCAAATGCGGTGATTACGGAAAACAGATCTGTACCGGAGAACAATCCCCACGAGGAGGATATCATCACCCCGGGCATAGATACCATTAAGGACATGGTATCCGAAATGCCCAGTGGCAAAGCAATAGATGAGGTATTGGCAGAATTTATGTCGCAACCCAATTATGCCAAAAACGACAAGGAGCTTTTTGAGCCCCAGAAAAAAGTGGAAAGCCCCACCAAATATGGTGCGCCCGTTCAACCGACGGTAGTGGGAAGGTCCAGCAGGGAAATAAAGGTGGACCTGAACGACCGACTGGCATTTGTAAAACATCTCTTTAAGGGCAGTATGGAGGATTACAACAGGGTCATATCCCAGTTGGGCACCATAGATACGGAGGAACGTTCCGTTTCCTTTATCATGAATATGGTCAAACCTGATTATGACCATTGGGTGGGCAAGGAAGAATATGTGGCCCGTTTTATGAAATTAATTGAAAAACGTTTCTCATAATCCCCCAAATTCCCGACAAAAGGGAGTCATGGATAACCATCCATCCTCCATTTTTTTCAGGTTGAAAAATTTATATGGGCAAATTATACATAGTTCCCACCCCAATTGGGAATTTGGAAGATATGACCCTTCGGGCCATACGCATTCTAAAGGAAGTGGATCTTATCCTTGCCGAGGATACGCGTACCAGCGGTAAATTATTACAACATTTTTCCATAGGCACTCCTATGCAGAGCCATCATATGCACAATGAACACCGCACCGTGGAGGGCATAGTAGGTAGAATACGTTCCGGTGATACGATCGCCCTTATTTCCGATGCTGGAACCCCCGCCATTTCTGACCCGGGATTTTTATTGGTAAGGGCCTGCGTGGAGCAAGGTATCATGGTGGATTGCCTTCCGGGGGCCACGGCCTTTGTGCCCGCACTGGTAAACAGTGGACTTCCCAATGATAAATTTGTTTTTGAGGGATTTTTGCCGGTCAAAAAAGGGAGGCAAACACGTTTATTGCTATTGGCCGATGAGCGTCGGACGCTTATCTTTTACGAATCTCCACATAAACTTATAAAGACACTTGCCCATTTTGTCACCTATTTTGGGGAGGATAGGCCCGTTTCCATTTCGAGGGAGCTTACCAAAATGTACGAAGAGACCATAAGGGGCACCATGATCGAGGTGCTGGCCCATTATACGCAAAAACCTCCCAAGGGGGAGATAGTGATCATCGTTGGGGGGAAGCAACCCTAAAAATCGGGCATTTTGCCCCATTACGATTGTAGGTCCACAAAACCGAACGTTTTTCCACTAAAAAGGCCCCTGTCCGAAAGTTTAAGATCTGGAATTACCAAAAGGGCCATGAACGAGAGCGTCATAAAAGGCGCTTTTAGGGAACTGCCCAGTTCTTTGGCCTTGGCATCCAATTCTTGATATACCTTGGCGGTTTCCCAACCGTCCCTATCGGACATGATCCCTGCCACGGGAAGGGGAAGGATTTTTTCGTCCCGGTCGTCAAGGGCACAGATTCCACCGCAGTGTTTTATGATCAGGTTAACCGCCCTGCACAAATTGGCATCCGTAGTGCCCACGGCAATGATATTGTGGGAGTCATGTGCCACCGAACTTGCAATCGCCCCATCTTTTAGTCCGAAGTTCTTTATAAAACCGATGGCAGGCGGATTTTTTTGGTAGCGGTTAACCACGGCTATTTTCAAGATGTCATTGTTGATATCGGAGACCAGGTTTCCCTGATGTGGCCATATCGGAATTTCCTCCACACCCGTAATCAGTTCCCCATCCAAAGCGGTGATGATCCGAATATTTTTCCCTTTTGGGGCAAGCTGGAAATCGGAAACCTGGGTAGGGGGCACATTAAAGTTATTGGGCCTTTCAAAAGGAAGGGTCGGTATGAGGGAAGTTCCGTTTTCCGCCAGCAGTTTTCCATCGATGTAGGTCTGCAATACTTTAAAATCCACCAGATCCTTCACGAGGATGAAATCGGCCTGATCGCCCACCCTTAACTGTCCCACTTGCATATTATAATGCGCAATGGGATTGGTACAGGCCACCTCCAAAATCTTGAACACATCCATGCCCAATGCCACCGCTCGTGCACATAGTACGTTGATATGTCCAAGGATCAGATCATCGGGATGTTTATCGTCCGAACAGAACATCATGTTTTTCCAATTTTCAGGGAGTAGGGAAATAAGGGCATCAAAGTTTTTCGCTGCACTGCCTTCCCTGATAATGATCTTCATGCCCATTTCCAATTTTTCCCTTGCTTCCCCATAGGAATAACATTCATGGTCCGTCACAATGCCGGCCCGTATATATTTTTGGGCATCCTCGGCCCTTAGTCCGGGGGCGTGCCCGTCCACCGGTTTGTTATAATGCTTGGCCCAAGCGATTTTTTTCAGCACCTCCGATTCCCCTTGCAGGACCCCGGGATAGTTCATCATTTCCGAGAGATAACGGATATCCGGATGCGCAAGGAGCTCTCTTACGGCTTCGGAGTCGATCGTGGCCCCGGCACTTTCAAAGGTAGTTGCGGGAACGCAGGAAGGTGCCCCAAAATGGAATTTTAGAGGTGATTTTTTCCCATTGTCCACCATAAAATGAACCCCCTCCACCCCAAGGACATTGGCAATTTCGTGGGGATCGGAAACAGTGGCCACCGTTCCATGTACCACGGCCAATCTTGCGAATTCGGTCGGGACCAACATGGCACTTTCTATATGGATATGGGCATCTATAAACCCTGGGAGGATATAGCGGTCCACAGCGTGCCGTTTTTCGGCAATGTGGGCGATCTTTCCGTTTTCGATGCTAATTTCCGCGGGAAATATCCGTCTTTCCCTAAGGTGTACCAATTGTCCCTGAATTTTTTTCATTTGTTTCGTTTCAATTAATTGGGTTAGGCTACAATGCCCTGCGTCCGGATCTATTAATTTTCCCTGGTCCAATAACCCGACTTTTTCCGAAGTAGCGTTTTCTCCGGGCAAAAGGCTCTGCGCCCATGGCATACAAGGGATGGACCTTCACCTTACAAGAGTGACGATATTGTCTTTTTAAATCGTATTTTTGTATCCTACAAGAAACAAAAAAAATTGACAAGATGACAAATCATATCTCCACCAAATGGCTAGGCAACATGGCGTTTGAAAGCACCAATCCTTCAGGCTTGACCGTACAAATGGATGCCGGACCGGAAAACGGGGGCGGGGGAAGGGGGTTAAGGCCAAAGGCCTTGATGCTTTCGGCACTTGCGGGATGTTCCGGATTGGATGTGGCCGCAATGATCCGAAAGATGAAATTGGAGGTCAGGGAGTTCCATATAGAGACCATAGCCAACTTGACGGAGGAAGACCCCAAAATCTATGATGCGGTAACGGTGGAATACCACTTCCATGGGACCGATCTACATGAGGCAAAATTACAGCGGGCGGTGGATCTTTCTGTGGAGAAATACTGTGGGGTGATGGAAATGTTCCGAAAATTTTCTAACTTAGAGGTCAAGACCGTTTTTCACCATAATTGATCGTTTGGCCCAAGCGACCTTCCATTTTGGAACGGTCCCCAATGTCATGGGAATTTTGCCAACGGCAAAAATTCCCATGACCATGAACAAACCTAAGATAACCGAATGCGCTGGACGTTAAGACCCAAACCGGACACCCTTTCAGTGACCAAATTGGCGGAGGAACTCAATGTTGCTCCCTTGGTGGCCCATTTACTATTGCAACGGGGCATCGATAGCTTTCAGGAAGCCAAAAAATTCTTTAGGCCCTCCCTGTCCCAATTGCACGATCCTTTTTTGATGAAGGATATGGATCTGGCCGTGGCACGTATCGAAAGGGCCATGGTACAAGGTGAACGGATCTTGGTCTATGGTGACTATGATGTGGACGGTACCACTGCAGTGGCACTTTTATCCTCCTATTTGTTACGATTCCATTCCGAGGTGGCGACTTATATTCCCGACAGGTACGCAGAAGGGTACGGGGTATCCTTTAAGGGTATCGATTTTGCCGAGGACAATGGTTTTACATTGATCATAGCCTTGGATTGTGGCATCAAAGCATTGGATAAGGTAGATTACGCAAAAGGGAAAGGCATCGATTTTATAATCTGTGACCATCACCGGCCCGGTGATATATTGCCTAAGGCGGTGGCCGTACTGGACCCAAAGCGGGCAGACTGTTCCTATCCTTATGATGAACTCTGTGGATGTGGTGTCGGGTTCAAGTTGATCCAAGCATTGGGATCCAGAAGGGGACAGAGCGCGGAAGATCTGCGTCCCTACCTAGATTTGGTAGCCACCGCCATTGGTGCCGATATCGTGCCCATTACCGGGGAGAACAGGGTATTGGCCCATTTTGGGCTGCAGGTCATCAATTCCGCTCCAAGGGAAGGGTTCAGGGCCATTATGGAACTTTCCAAGAAGAAACAGTTTACCATCACGGACGTGGTCTTTATCATTGCACCTAGGATCAATGCCGCTGGACGGATGGAACATGGGGATCGCGCCGTGGGACTTTTAACGGAAACAGATCCCAAAAAAGCATTGGACCTGGCAACGGGAATAGAACAGTTTAATTCCGACCGACGGGAACTGGACCAAGAAATAACCCAGGAAGCCCTTTTACAGATCCAGGAAAATAAAGAGGAGATAGGCTTTACCTCAGTGGTATATAAGGATACTTGGCACAAGGGGGTGATCGGTATTGTGGCATCCCGACTTACCGAAACCTATTATAGGCCTACCCTTGTGTTCACCAAAAGCGGAAATAGATTGGCCGCCTCCGCGCGCTCGGTAAGGGGATTTGATGTATACACCGCCTTAGAGGGCTGTGCGGACTGTATCGAACAATTCGGGGGACATAAATATGCCGCGGGATTGACCCTTTTGGAAGATCGTTACCTCGATTTTAAGGCAAAATTCGAAAAAGTGGTTTCCGAGACGATGGACGAGCGATTGTTGACCCCGGAAATTTTGGTGGATGCACAAATAGCACTTGCCGAAATAACCCCTAGATTGGTGCGTATCCTAAAACAGTTCGAACCTTTTGGCCCAGGCAATATGGCACCGGTATTTATGACCGACCATTTAAGGGACAATGGATATGCCAAGGCAGTGGGGCAAGAAGGAAAACATCTAAAACTGACCGTTTGCCAATATTCCGGCCCTACCATTGGGGCCATCGGATTTAACCTTGGGAACCAACTTGGAACAGTGATCGGCGGCAAACCTTTTAGTGCGGTCTACTGCTTGGACGAGAACGAATGGCAGGGGAACGTTAGCATACAATTAAAGATCAAGGATATACGTTAGTTGACTGATCAGTTCTTACAAATTTATTTTGCAATAACCTTTGAGCATTGAAATTGTCCAAAAAAAATAGGCCCGAACACTCCTGCCCGGGCCTTGACATTAAACTAACTAACTTAAACTTAAACCTAACTAATATCTTTATATAGGAGTTCCCATTTGTAAGGGAACTTTGGGTATATGTCCTATTTTGTCCAGATAGTTTAAAAACTATCATCTTATTTCCATCACAAAGATACTATTATTTATAATCAATCTAAATAAATTTAGTATTTTTATAACATAATGGCATTAGCAAGGGGCTGTCGAAAAATCCATCTTTATGCAAGAAATCGATCCTATCTACCACAATCATTTTGGCATTTCCTTCCAATGGCAGGGCATCGGTCCCAAACATAGGGGAAAGGTACAGGTAGTCTTTCGGGATATGGGACTACTGCTCACTCAAGAGGAACTGCTGCAATTTTCCAGAAATATCAAATCTATACATGAGGGCGGTCCCAATGGCTGTGGCCATTGTTCACATAAGGATAACTGTCGTTCACTATTGTTGGAAACCCCTGCGCCACAAGTGAGCCTTGTGGTGAACAGCAAGGAGCTGAGCGCCATAGACGATCTTATCGAAGGGACCCTGTTCCAACTTCGGTTGGATCAGTTGTTGGAGGGGCTCCTATAACTTCCCACATCGAATTTTTCCAAGGAGACCGACACACCGTCAAAAATGGCATAGGTATAATACTGGATCCAGTCGCCCAAATTTATATAGGTGGATTGTGGGTTAAGGGCAATCGATAAGGGAAGGTGCCGATGTCCGAACACAAAATAATCATAATGGTCCCGTTCCAATTTTCTTTTGGCATACTGCACCAGCCATTCTTTGTCCTCTCCCAAAAACCGCACGTCCCCGTCACCTGAGATCAGTTTGTTTTTCACGGACAGGTGTTTTCCCAGGCGCACCCCCAAATCGGGATGTAACCATTTGAAGGCCCATTTTGCAACGGGATTGGTAAAGACTTTTTTCATTCTTTTAAAACCTTTGTCGTCCGGGCCCAGACCGTCCCCATGGCCAATAAAAAAAGCGGTTCCGTCTATCATAAACTGTTGGGGGCGGTGGTACACTGGAATGTTGAGCTCTTCCTCAAAATATCCGTGCATCCATAAGTCGTGGTTCCCCACAAAATAGTGGATCGGAATGCCCGCATCCGTCAGTTCGGCCAGTTTGCCCAAGGTCCTTGTAAATCCTTTGGGAACTACTGTTGTGTATTCGAACCAGAAATCGAAAAGGTCCCCCAAAAGAAAAATGGCAGCGGCATCGTGCTTGATCTGCTCCAGCCAGGCCAAGAACAATTTTTCCCGGGGAAGGCTCTCCTGCATATTGGGGGCCCCAAGATGGTTATCGCTGGCAAAATAGATTTTTTTTCCGGGGGGGAGATGTATCTTCTTTATGGACATGGGCTAAGAATTATCGCTGGCATACCATTCTGCAAAAGAAGAATCCGTTTCCTGTAATTTCAGGGAGTGCAACTGTATTGTTGCGGGCAATCGGGCGGTGATCTTGGCCGCAAAATCTATGACCATATTTTCGCTGGTAGGCTGGTAATCGGCCAAGATGACATTATGTCCCCTTTCCATTAATTCCTTGGCCAGTTCTATATGGGGCGTATTTCTGTTAAATACCGTAGCATGATCAAACCGGTCCACTATCTCTTCCTTAACGATCTTTTTAAGATCTCCAAAATCGATGACCATTCCCAATTTAACGTGGGAGGTATCCGCAATGGGCGACCCGATTACCGTAACCGATAATTTATAACTGTGTCCGTGTACGTTCCGGCATTTTCCGTCATAGCCATAAAGGGCATGGCCGGTTTCAAAGCTGAACTGTTTGGTGATCCTAATGTTGCTCATAACATCTGTTTGCCCTACAAAAGTATACATTCTAACAAAAGAAACCGTTCTTGCCGTCAACCAAAAAAATGAAGGTACCCTTTAGACCGTTTCCTTTGTGGCCCGGATATGGGTCTTTGGCTTTAATCCGAAGAGGGGCCGGACCCATTTCCATCTTCTTATCAGAAGTTCATAGATCGCCCATGAACCAAGGAACGTAAAGGGCACCATCACCATAAACTTCGTGAAAAGGCTCCAGGGCAAGTCCCTAAGATAGTAACAGCTTACCATCATTACGCTCTGGTGAAGGATATAAAATGGATACACCGCTTCATTGCAATAACGGAGGATATTGCTGGGTTTGTTCAAATACTTGGAGGCGTAACCGAAGATGGCCAAGATCCAGGACCAAAGGTTGAAGACCTTGACAAACGCCTCGGTGTAATGTACCAGAGTGGTGTCCTCAAACCCAAAAACGATCACCAAAAAAAGCGTAAATCCAATGATACCAAAGGCAAGAAAAAGTCGTCGGTATTTTTCCACGGTGGTCCAGAAAACCTGCTTAACGGATATCAACAAAAATCCATATAGGAACAAAATACCAAAATTAACGAGCGTAAACCAATCGCCCACAAGGGCATGGGTTATCGGAAAGCGGGGTTCCATAAAGGCTTCGGTAAAATAAAGGGGGACCACAAATACGAAAATACCCAATGGATTTGCCACCAAACGGCCCCAAATTCCCTTATTACCAGAATGCGCCTTGAGCAGTACATATCTGAAAATGGGTATCAGGACCAATGAAAATAGCAAGAGATAGGGCAAAAACCATAAATGGTGCCAGCTAAAGTTTCCAGTGGGATAAATACCCACAAATGCTTGGGCGGGCCAATAGGAAAAATAGTTTCCCGAAAATTCTCCCTTGGCCAACCTTTCCAGATATACCTGGGGCGGTACCACCACCAATATTCCAAAGATGAGGGGGAGCAACAAACGTTTTAACCGTTCCAATGAAAATTGAAACATGCTCCTTCTTTGCAGGGCATAGTAGGTTCCCATCCCGGAAATCACGAAGAGAATGGGCAAACGCCATTGGTTAAGAAAGAGCATTGGGTATACCAGCCATTGGTACACCACATTGTTTTTGATATGAAAGCCCCATGGGACAAAGAACATTCCTATATGGTAAAAAATCAGGAGGGCAAAGACAATGACCCTTAACCAATCCATATCGTATCTACGCATACTTGTATTTTTTGGGAGCAAATCTAAGGGAAGGGAACGATGTGACACGCTCCTTTGGGACCAATGGCACGTTTTTGGTATGGACAACAAATAATCTGCCCGCTATTCCGGAGTTTTGCTCCGGTGTTCGCTTAAAACCTAAAAGACCTATGGTTTCATGCGTAGATTTTGCTCAGCCTAAATTTGATGGCGGGTTCATTTTCTCCTCAAATTTTGGAATGAATTTTCTGGAAACGGGTACGGCGTGTCCGGATTCCATCAGGCTGATCTTATACCCTTGTGCGTTTCCGCCCACCTTCTGCACAAATGCCAAGTTGACCAAATAGGACCTATGGGTCTTTACAATGATCGGAAAGCAATGCAACTGTGCCTCCAAGCTCTTAATGGAAATTCTTTTCAGGACCTTTTCCACCACCGTTTCCCCTTTTAGGAAGAATTCGACATAGTTGCGTTCGGCCTTTGCATATAATAAACGGGAAGGTTGCAGCAGGAAATCATCGCCCTTGAGTTCCGTTATGATAAAGACCGTTGCAGGGGAGTCCGCCATATCGGCAGTGATAGGGCTTACAATAAGTTTTTTGGCCCTTTCTGCCGACTTGCGTTGCAGCCTATTAAAATTTAGGGGCACCAGTACCGACACAAAAAGACTGCCCACTAAAAAAGTATTCCTTATTTCCTCATAAAAATAACGCCAGGACCAATTGTGGGGGTTGTCATATATGATATCCCTGATCAGGAACTGGGAGATGCCCACTGCCAACAGGTACCCGCCCAAAAAGAGAAGTTCCCTGCCCACTGTCCACTTTTCGTGTGGATGTGAAAAACGGGATACAAATAACAGTTGCGGAACCAATACCAGAATGGAGACAAAGGCGTGTACCACACAGATCAAAAAGAAAGGCATCCTGTGCTCGGGGACGTACACCTCAAAAGGCTCGAACCAATAATTGAAGAACAACGACATAAGGAATACCAAGGGAACCAAGGCATAGGCCGACCTGCCCCCATAATAAAACGGATAGGGCCTCCCAAGAAATAATTTTCCTTTTTGCCATAGTGTGGTTGGGGTATTGGAAGACGGCCTATTTTTATGGGTTTTCACAAGAGAGGGCTTTGCAGGATTTTCATGGCACTTTTTTCAGTCCTTTTTAAAGATAGCCCCATTTTTATCGGGTCTGTAGTTTAGGACCGCTTTTGTAGGTCAAATATCGGGTATGTTTTCTTATTTAGAAGATTTACAAACGTAAAAATCCATTTGTAAATGCAGTACATTTACCAACTTTTCCGAAGGTAAGAAGATATGGAACTATTTGAACAATTGGAATTTAAGGAAAATCCCCTTTTTGAGAAGGTGATAGACGACCTATTATTGCAGAAGTACAGTATTGTGGAAGATTTTTTTTCTACCGAGGAAATTGCGGTCCTAAGAAATTCACTGTTGGGTAAATACGAAGCGGACCGTTTTAAAAAGGCGGCTATTGGAAGTCGCACCAACGAATTGATCGTAAAATCAATAAGGGGCGACTTTATCCTATGGATCGATGAAAAATTGGATGGGGAGGCCGAGAGACTGTTCTTTGCCAAAATCAATGAATTTTCCAATTACCTGAACAAAACCTGTTTTCTGGGAATCATGCAAACAGAGTTCCACTATGCCCTGTACCCTGAGGGTACATATTACAAAAGGCATTTGGATACCTTCCAAAATGATGATAGACGAAAACTTTCGATCGCACTTTACCTGAACGATGCCGATTGGACGCCCGATGACGGAGGCGCCCTTGCCATTTATCTGCCGAAGGCCAACGGGGAAGAAGTACGCACCATTTATCCGCTACAGGGAAGGATGGTGGTTTTTGAGAGCCAGGAGCTGGAGCACGAGGTACGGACCGCCAACCGGAACCGTTTGAGCATTACAGGTTGGTTAAAAACCAGGTAATCCCGATGTTGTACCATCAAAGACCAAGTGTATCACCGTTTAAACCTTTTTCTGTTACGTGCCCTATTTATAAAATGGACCGTAATCAATACCAAAACCAAAAGCGGAAAGATAAAATTGCCGTTTAAAAAGGATAAAATATTCATACCTTACTTATAAAACCTTCATTATGGAACAGGTCATCTTTTTTTTAGGAAAAGGGCCACTATGGCCGAAGTGGCCACTCCCATGGTAAGGGCACCAAAAGCGCCCTGTAACATATAACTTTGAAGGTTAAAGTAACTTTCCGCTGCCTTTTGGTCCATTTTCCCCGTTTCCACCACATAACGTATAATGTTGGGAAAGTATTGTGGCGAAATATAGGTGCCTGCAATATACTGTACAAGGGGGCTTAACAGTGCCACTACCGCACTTATGACGATACCACTTGTAAAACCCTGTTTCCATGCCATCTTTCCGCCCAGATCTTTATCCCTCTTTTCCTTTAGGGCCAGCACGTAAATGGCAATGGCCACCAAGGCAAATAGATTGGTATAAAGGGCATGTTTTGAGATAAGGTCGCCATGCCATCCCAAGGCCTTTTCCAGATAGGACCAGATCAAGGTTGAGACGGCAAAGATGATTCCCCATTTTATTTCCGTGCCAAACTTTTTCATACAGGAATATTAAGAATTTAGGACCGAAATTTTTCAAGGGCCTTTTTGGTACTATCGGAGAGTGCCAACCTTCCGGTAATGGCGGCTCTTTCGGGCAGCAGTTCCGCCCAATGGGAGGTTCCTTCCCAAAGTACTTTTTTCATTTCCAAAAGCGCTTGCGGATTATAGGATGACAAATTCCTGGTAAATAGATCCACTTCCCGGTCCATTTCGACCATGTTTTCGAATACCCGTGAAAAAAGCCCCTTTTCCAGTGCCCAATAGGCATTTTTCCATTCGTTGGGGTATAGGGCAAGTGCCGCTAGGGCAGCAGTGCCGATTTTCCGTTCCACTGCCGGGGCGATGACCAAGGGGGCCAATCCGATGCTGAGCTCCGAGAGTCGGACAGCGGCCGCCTCCACGGCAAAAACATGGTCACAGGCGGCAATAAGGCCCACTCCGCCCCCTACCGACTTACCTTGGACCCGACCTATGATCACCTTTGTACAAGATCTCATGGCGTTGATCACTTTTGCAAAACCTCCGAAAAAGAGTTTGCCCTCTTCCAATGTTGAGACTTCCATCAACTCTTCAAAGGAGGCGCCCGCACAGAAGGTACGGTCGCCTTCAGACCGAAGGACGATCACCGATACTTCATCCAATTCTGAAAGCTTGTCAAGTTCCACCGTAAGTCGGTCCAAAAGAACCGTTACGAACGAATTACTTGCAGGATGCCCAAATTCGATGGTGGCCACCCTATTTTCAATAGTGGTATACAGACTGCCGTTGCTTCTTGTGGTGCCCATGCGCTTTATTTTGTCCAAAATTAGGTGTTTTGCAAGAGGGGGCGAAATTTCCGCCTAAATTTCCAGACCAGGGCCCCGCCCCTAATGGCCATCCAAAGAACAAAGGAAATCCAGATGCCCGTCAATCCCCAATTGGCGTACTTCCCCAATAGCAAAAGGGGGATAAACCCCAAGAAAGTGGCCGCCAAGAGGACGTTCCTTAAATATTTCATTTCTCCCAATCCCTTAAAGAGCCCATCGAACACGAAGGCGATCGCATTAACGGGTAGGCTGAGCACAACAATGTAAAAAATACCGTAAAAGGTCTGCAGTACGATGGGGTCGTTGGAAAAGAGTTGCCCAAGAGGCGCATAGAAGGCGAAGGCCAAAAGCATGAGTGCCGCACTTACCGAAACACCGTACCACATGATTTTTTTAGCCAGCTCCCAAAGTCCCCCATAATCCTTGGCCCCCAAGAGCCTGCCTCCCATTATATTGCCGGCGGCCCCATAACCATCTATAAAAAAAGCGGAAAAAAGCCAGAGGTTTATGGCAATGGTATGGGCACCAATATAACGGCCGCCCAGCATAGTGGCCTCCCGTACGGCCAAGATAAGGGCAGTATTCAGGGCCAAGGCCCGTACGAAGAGATTGAGGCTCATCAATGCCAACCGGCCCAATTCGGGATGCAGCGGAAAGGTCGGTTTAAGGCTTATATCGGTCTTAAGGACCAATAATATCAGGGCCATGATCGCCATGACCGCTTGGGAAACAAGACTTGCATAGGCTGCCCCTTCCAGATAACCCGGAGAAATGATTCCCTCGACCCCATAGACCATGATGAAATCCAGGACAATGTTCAGCACGGCCCCGGTAATGGCTATGACCATGGGCCAATAGGTATTCTGAAGGCCCCTAAAGATACCAAATATGGCAAAGGTAAAGAGGGTAAGGGGAAAACCCCATACCCGGATGGCATAATAGGACACACAATAATCCAAAATTTTTCCGGAGGCCTCCAATACCATAAAAATATCTTCGATCACAAAAACGGTACTTCCCAGTACCACAAGGCTCAAGGCGATGTTAAAAAAGATCGCCTGGGCAGGCAGGGCCTTTACCGCTTCCAATTTTCCCGCCCCCAAGTATTGGGAAATGATGGCGGAAATGGCGCTCCGGGTCTGGCCTAGGACCCAAATCAGCATGGACAAAAAGGAACCGACTATTCCTGCGGCTGCCAATGATTCCAATCCGTCTACCGGGATATTGCCCACAATTGCGGTATCGGTAATGGACAAAATGGGTTCTGCAATTCCTGCTATGGTAGCGGGAACGGCCAATGAATTTATCCTTCGAAAGCTTATTTTTGAGTCCAAATCCAATATTAGAGGGTTAGTTCATAACAATGGAAAGGATGTTCGCTCTGTTTGGGGAAGAAGATGTCGCCCAGTTGTTGATATCCCCTTTGGGTGTAGAAAAGTTGATTGCGCTTGTTTTGACTAAACGTATCCAGGCGAACGGACACAAAGTTATTGTTGCGGGCATATTGCTCGGCAAAGTCCATCAACTTTTGCGCATGGCCCTTTCCCTGATACCGGGGATGTACGGACAGCTTATGGATATAGAGGTTGTTAAGGTTTGGGGTGAGCCATTTTATGGGCAGGTATTCGTCATCCATATGGGTGGATAGGACAACGGTGCCAACTAGCTTTCCCTCGAGTTCCAGTACATACAGTTCATTTCGGTGAATATCCCTTTCAAAAGCGGCGGCGGATGGATAGTGTTCGTTCCATTGAAAGATGCCCTTTTGTGCCATATGGTCTGCACAGGCTTTGGTAATTGCCATAATATTGTTTATTTCCGATAATTTTGCCGGTCGGATCATGTTCGTATTTTTAATTTAATTGTAAATTTAGAACATAATTTACGTTCACCACTACCCATAATGGACCGTTACAATTTTGGATAACGGTTAACGTTGTTATACCAATAAACCTGAATAATTCAAAAAAACCAATAATTATACATCTATGAAAAATATCCTGGTTCCGATCGGGACTTCTCCGGAAGCCCATGAAACATTGCAATATGCGGTTGATTTTGCGCTGGAATTTTCCGCCAAAGTTTTTGTGATGGAAGTTTTTAACGTAAAGGGAACGGGGGCAGGAACCCTCTCCAATCTGGAGGACAAAGTTGCCGAAAGCAGCAAGGAGCATTTAAAGAAGGTCATCGATCAGGTGGACTCCAAAAATGTGGATATTAAAATAGCCACCTATAATGGGGACTTGATCGACGGCTTGATTTCCATAGACCGTGAGTTGGGAATAGACCTGATCATCATCCACCCTAGGAGCAACGATATAAAGGAGGAGCTTTATTTGGGCAATACCTCTGGAAGGATTGTCAAAAGGACCAACATTCCCACGCTGATCGTACCCAAAGGAACGGTATTTGCCCCTTTTAAAACCATACTTACCGCCTTTAAGTCGGGAGTGCTAAAGCGGAAACGTATCTTAGATCCCTTGATCACCATCAAAAATAAGTTCAATGCCAGTGTCAACCTTCTAATGGTCAAGACGCCCGGGTATACCGATGACGACCTCAAGATCAACACGGCCCTGATGGATATCAGCTCCCAACTGACGCTTACCCAGAACGCCACCACGTATTTGGGCGTGCTGGAAAACTTTCAGTCGCAGCATCCCGATCTGTTGTGTGTGTTCCGCAGAAAGCGCGGTTTCTTTAAAAATTTATGGGAAAAGAACACCATCTTAAAGTCGGAATTCAATTCCCCGGTACCCGTTCTGGTACTCAGTGTAAAAAAAGACTGATACACCCGTTATTTTATGGGGCCTGTATTTTGTTACTTTGGTAAAAAGTAGTTTCTTTGCGGCTCCAAAAAGGGGGATTAGCTCAGTTGGCTAGAGCGCTTGCCTGGCAGGCAAGAGGTCACCGGTTCGAATCCGGTATTCTCCACATCACTTGGAAAAGCCATCGGCCAAAGCCGATGGCTTTTCGTTTTGGAAAAAATAGGGAAGTCCCACTTGCGTATTTTTCCCAAAATGGAAAGCACCGCGGTAGCAGTGTGCTTTTCTATTTGCAGCAGGGCGATTCTCATGGAAAAACGTAGTTAATGCGGTATTCTCCACATCACTTGGAAAAGCCATCGGCCCAATCCGATGGCTTTTTGTTTTGCCTTCCTATGCTAGAGCTCCGGAAGACAGGAGGGCTTTCCCAAATTCCTTTGTTCTGCCTCTTTTGATTAAAATTTTCTATGAGGATCAGTTTGAAATATATATTTTATTTTCAGTTTCGGCGGATTTATAGATTGCTTCGATTACCCGAATATCCTTAAGGCCTTCCTCTCCTGAAATATGACTGGGCAGGGACCGCTTTTCCAGTAACAATTTTCCTATCCCATCCAATTGTGCCGCTTGTTGGTTAATAACGGGATAATTAAACTCCTGGACACTTGTCCTTCCCTTAAAAGGGCCATAACTGATTGCGGGAGCAAGTTCAAAGTACCCACTGTCGGCAGATGCAAAAAATCGGTCAACATTACAGTTGGAAGTTGTAGTTGAGGTCCCGATCGCACCACTAGGGAAATTAAGTTGCCAACTTATGTTTTCTTCAACTTCGGTAAACAGATCGGGCATTGTAATAGGGGCAAATTGTGCGGTAACGGAGCTCGGCTCTTCGCCTAGCACATATCGGTTACTTTGAATGCAATAGATGCCGAGATTCATTAAGGCCCCACCTCCGGCAAGAACTTTATTTAAGTGCCAATCATTTGGAGGAGTACCTGTTAAATCATAACCAAGGGATGCTTCAATTAAACGAACTTGTCCAAAAACCTTTTTTTGTCCGAGTCTTTTTATTTCGATATGGTGGGGTTCGTAATGTAAACGATATCCCACGGCCAATTGAACGCCTGCATTTTTGCATACATCGATCATTTCTTGGCACTCTAGTACCGAGATTGCCATAGGTTTTTCCACAATTACATGTTTTCCAGCTTTTGCGGCCTTGATTGTATATTCTTTGTGCATACCGTTGGGCAAAACGATATAAACCAGATCAATGTCATTATTGTTCTTGATGTCATCAAAATTATTATAATTGTAAATATTCTGTTCAGGGATTTTATATTTCTCCTTCCAGAGCAAAGCTTTCTGTGGAGTTCCGGTAATAATACCTGATAACTGGCAATATTCGGATTCCATCAGACCCGTTGCTAGCATATTTGCATAACGGCCCAAGCCGCATAGGGCTACGTTCAATTTTTTCACTCCTAATGGAGATCTGCTTTTTTCCGAGAATGTTTTAAAGGACGTAACGGTTGGAAGAATGGCCGTTGAGCCAATACCCAAACCTAATTTTTTGACAAAAGACCGTCTTGAATCATTTTTCATTTTTAGTGGTTTAAAGTTTGTAACCGGCAGTATCAGTGCAAATTTTATTTTAAAATAGCAAAGGCCCTAATGAAATCATGATTTTGGCACTCTATTTTTAAATTGACCAAACTTTTGTGTTGTTAAGGAACGGCGGTATTCGATTGCGGTAATGTGTGTATACTTTTTAAATGCCATATTGAAAGTTGAGATATTGTTGAATCCACTTTCGTAGGCAATAGTGGAGATTTTATAATTTTTATAATTTTCATTGGCCAATAATCTTTTGGCTTCTTCAACCCTTTGGGCCGCAATATATTGTGAATAATTTTGATGTAATACTTGATTAATGACCTGTGACAGCTGTTTGGATCCCACTCCAATTATTTCACTAAGCTTGGTTAGGCTCAAATCGGGATCCAAATACAGTTTTTCATCCTCCATTAAGATAGATAGTTTATTGAAATACTCGGTAATTTTTATATCCTCCATGGCTGATTTTAGATATCGGCTTTTTCCTTTTGTAAATAGAAAGGGTTTTCCAAGTGCCCAAAACGACAGAAGAAGCATAAGAATTGAAAATGTCAGTGCCCCGTTTGGATAATAGGATATAATGTTATGGAAAATCAATATATGATTAAAGAACATTATGATAGTGGCCAGTGTCAAAAATACCAACCATTTTTTTAAGGTGGGCCCTCCATGCGATTCTAAAAGTTCTTTATCATTGAAGATGTAGTACAATGTCAAAATACTGTAAATAATACCATGTAAGAACAATCCCAGGTGGAATATCCAACCGTATGGTTCATGATTCGTAGGAATAAAGGGGCTAAACAGTATTACGATCACCATTGGAAGATAGTGCCAGAAAAGTGCATATGGTTTAGGGGAACAATACGGTCTACGCAAAAAAATGGAATACTGCATTAAAGAAGGGCCAACTGCTAATAAAAGGCCTAAAAAAATCACAAGAAAAGATCGGGATATTGAATAGTGGTCATGAAAAAGGGACTTGCCCATTCTCACACTAAAAATTAAAAGATAGATGCCCAAAAAAATATTGGCTTTGGCGTATTTATTTTTTGAGACCAAAAGAAAAACACCAAAGAAGAGCCCTAATGTAACCCCAATACATCCAAAGACCAATTCTATTTGATCGATTGTTTCCTGATTGAAATTCATAAAAAAAATTATTGTGTAATTAGGCAGCTGAATATGTCACTTATAGAACTGGTTTAAACTTTTTTAATTGGCTAAAAAATTGTCCTTTTGCACCCGTTATTTGTCTTTTTATCGTTCCGTAGCGCTGCTATGCAACTCAAAAAAGCCTTCATCCGGTTGCAAAGTGCCTAATTTTCGCTACAATCCAAAAAGTTTAAACCAGTTCATATCCAAAAATAATCCCTTATAAGATTTGAACAAGTGTTGATGAGGATTTAATGCGGATTATCTTTAATAAATAAAAATGTGCCATCACCCAATTCGCATTTCCTTTACTACCTACCCCAGTAAAAAAGAACTATGGCTTAAATGGAAGTACTTTCCTCATATGTTCCAATATTTTCTTGAATAAAGTTAGCCATGAACTCCTTTACCGTCACTATATAGTTTAAATATAATCGACTGAACGACAGGAATAGTTCGGATATACTCCTTTATAGTCGGACTATGATGGCATTTTAGTGTGTCTTATGCCTGCAAATTTCCCCAATCCTAAAATCTAGATCTATTTTTGGATATACTTTTGACAAAATAAAAAAACCACCTAAACTGTATGGTTTTCGGTGGTTTTTGCAACACTTACACTTTATCCACGGCCACTTTGTAGTTGGGATCTTCCAGGATGTTTACATCGATCACCTTTTCCGCATTTCGGAGCAAGGCCCTGCAGTCGGGGCTCAGGTGCCGTAAATGTACCTTCTTGTCCACCTTCAAATAACGTTCAGTTATTTTGTTAAGGGCCTCTATGGCCGACATGTCCGCTACGCGACTTTCCTTAAAATCGATGATGACCTCTTCTGGATCGTTCAGCACATCGAATTTTTCGGCAAAGGCGGTGGTGGACCCAAAAAAGAGGGGGCCATAGATCTCATAATGTTTTACGCCATTATCATCCACGTACTTCCGGGCCCTAATGCGCTTGGCATTGTCCCAAGCAAATACCAAGGCAGAAATGATCACGCCCACCAATACAGCAAGTGCAAGGTTGTGCAACAGCACGGTAACAGCGGCAACCAACATGCCCACGAAGATGTCGGATTTTGGGAATTTGTCGATCACCCTAAAACTGGCCCATTCAAAAGTGCCTATAGAAACCATGACCATGACCCCGATGAGCGCTGCCATAGGCAACTGTTCAATAAGACCGGCCCCGAACATGACAAAGATCAAAAGGGCCACAGCGGCCACAATTCCCGATAGACGGGCCCTGGCCCCTGAGGAAATATTGATCAAGCTCTGACCGATCATGGCACAGCCGCCCATTCCCGAGAAGAAGCCCGAAAGGATATTGGCCGTACCCTGGGCCACTGCCTCCTTGTTGCCCCTTCCACGGGTTTCAGTGAGTTCGTCCACAATATTTAGGGTCAACAAGCTTTCGATCAGTCCTACCCCGGCCATAATGGCCGCATAGGGGAAAATTAGGGTGAGGGTTTCCAAGTTAAAGGGTACCATGGGAATATGGAAAGGTGGGAAGCTCCCCTCAATGGAGGCAATATCGCCCACGGTCTTGGTGTCGATGCCAAAAAAGGCCACAATCCCGAAGACTACCAATATAGCGGCCAAGGAAGCTGGAACCACCTTAGTGATCTTGGGCAGTCCCCATATGATCAACATGGTGACCAATACCAGTCCCAAGAGCATATAAAGGGTAGGGCCCGTTAGCCAAGCACCGTTGGCATCCTTAAATTGATCTAGTTGCGACATAAAAATAATGATCGCCAACCCGTTTACAAATCCGAAAATTACGGGATGGGGAACCAATCGCATTAACTTTCCCAATCGAAATACTCCCGCCAAGACCTGAAGGAGACCGGCCAGTATAGCCGTGGCAAAGATATACTCGGGTCCATGGGATGCGGCCAAGGATACGATCACAACGGCCACTGCCCCTGTGGCGCCGGAGATCATGCCGGGCCTACCGCCCAAGACCGCTGTTACTAGGCCCATTACAAAGGCGGCATAGAGTCCGGTAAGGGGCGAGAGGCCCGCGATCAATGCGAAGGCCACCGCTTCCGGTACCAGGGCCAAGGCCACGGTAAGGCCCGATAGGATTTCTGTCCTATAATTTACTTTCTGGGAAAAATCGAAAAGGTTGAGATATTTTTTCATATAAAAATACGGGAACTGTTGGAAGTTCCATTGAACAAAGAATGACTATGCTATTTTTTAAAGGGATATTTGCCCTAATGGGCGGGATAGGGGAATCTTCAGGGCGGGGTCGCCACTGGCAAAACAAAATAAGAAAAGGACGAAATGCTGTTTTTCATATGTTCGGCAAAAATAAGGTTTATTTTTTAATCGCCTAAACAATGGCCCCGTTATTGTCCGGACATATCCAATTTTATTTGATAATTTTCTTGTGCGGACCATTCTATTATCGTAATATTGCAATGAAAGAATCAATTATGGGACTTGCAAAGACCGAAATATTTACCGATACGGAGAACCAGATCGCTCTTTTTGCGAAGGCATTCGGGCATCCCGCCAGGGTAAAGATCCTACAGCAGCTGTTCAAGTTGGATACCTGTGTGTGCGGGGATCTGGTTACGGAAATCGGCCTGGCACAGCCTACCATTTCACAACACCTCAAGGAACTGAAAAATTTGGGACTTATCAAGGGAAATGTGGAGGGAACCAGTGTGTGTTATTGCATCCACAAGGAGAACTGGGCGGCCATGAAACAACTCATGCTACAGTTCTTGGACCAAGATTTAGGTGACAGCAACGATTGCTGTTAGACAAAAAAATTTATCCTTAATCATCGTTTTATTGCGATATATAAATTAACTATTATGAAACTTTCAGAAATCAAATCGATATTGAAACAGATGGAGACCATGGCATTTCAGTTGCCCGATGGCTCCTTGGTGCCCGGTCATTTTCATGTTACCGAGGTGGGCAAGGTATCCAAACATTTTATAGACTGTGGAGGTACGGTTCGAAAGGAAGAGGTGGCCAACTTTCAGTTGTGGGACGCGAACGATTATGACCACCGGCTGCACCCCGAGAAATTGGTGGATATTATTGAACTGTCGGAAAAGGTACTGGGACTTGGCGATCTGGAAATTGAAGTGGAATACCAAGGGGAAACCATCGGTAAATATGGCCTTGACCATGAGGGGGGCTCTTTTTTGCTGACACAGAAGGTAACGGACTGCCTCGCCAAGGATAAATGTGGCGTTCCCGAGGGGAAAGTCAAAAAAGACCTTTCTTCCCTGCAGGTGGAACAGGGCAGCTCCTGTGCTCCCGGTTCCGGATGTTGTTAGGCCCTAGTTCAAAATTGATTCACTATGTGAGATGTATTATGCTCCGAGGCCTGCCCGCCTCAGGCGGGTTATTTTTTCCCCAGGCCTCGTGAGCTTGCTCAGAGTTTGTTGACCATAAAAATGCCATACAGTATGTACGAAAAAATCAAGACCTTTTTTGAAACGGTCGACTTTAAAACCATTCCCGAGGAACGCAAAAAATTACTTGCTCCCCTAGTTTCCTATGTGCGGGAAAAATACCTGTCGGGCAAGGAGGTACGACTTATATTTATCTGCACCCATAATTCCCGTAGAAGCCATCTTTCACAGGTATGGGCACAGACCGCGGCCGCCTATTATGGTATAGGCAAAGTATCCTGTTATTCCGGTGGCACCGAACGTACCGCCCTTTTTCCCATGGCCGCAAAGGCTTTGGAAAATGCTGGGCATGCCCTATATACGCTCTCCGAGGGGGATAATCCCATCTATGCGATCAAATATGGGGAGAATGAGGCTCCAGTCATTGGATTTTCAAAAAAGTATGATGATCCCTATAACCCCGTTTCCGCTTTTGGGGCCATCATGACCTGCTCCCAAGCCGATGGAGGCTGTCCTTTTATTGCCGGGGCCGAACAACGTTTTACCATTACCTATGAAGATCCAAAGGCATTTGACGGTACTCCCGGGCAAACGGAGGCCTATAACGGGCGGAGTCTGCAGATTGCCACCGAAATGGGATATGTTTTCTCGCAGGTAAAAAATGGACAGCTATGACCAAAGCCGCTAAGAAACTCGGATTTTTGGACAGTTACCTGACGCTGTGGATATTTTTGGCCATGTTGCTGGGAGTGGGCATTGGATATTTTGCGCCCACCTTTCCGGCCATGATCGATTCCTTGGGCAGTGGCAGTACCAATATTCCAATTGCCATAGGGCTGATATTGATGATGTATCCCCCCCTTGCCAAGGTAAACTATGCCCTTTTGCCCAAAGTGTTCCAAAATGTGCGGGTACTATCCATCTCCCTTGTACTCAATTGGATCATTGGGCCGGTATTGATGTTCGTATTGGCCATTACCTTTTTACAGGATCATCCCGAGTATATGGTGGGCCTTATCCTGATCGGATTGGCCCGTTGCATCGCCATGGTGCTGGTGTGGAACGACCTTGCAGGGGGCAGTAGTGAGTACGGGGCCGGACTGGTTGCCCTTAACAGTATCTTTCAGGTATTCGCCTATAGTTTTTATGCTTGGCTGTTCATTACGGTACTACCACCTTATTTTGGTTTTGAAGGGGCCATAGTGGATATTTCCGTCCGTACCATTGCGGAAAGCGTGGCCATTTACTTGGGGATCCCCTTTCTGTTGGGAATTATCAGTCGGGTATTATTGGTGCGGATGAAAGGGGAAAAATGGTATACGGAAAAGTTTATTCCGACCATTTCACCGATGACGCTTATCGCCCTACTCTTTACCATTGTGGTAATGTTTTCCCTAAAAGGGGAATTGATCGTGACCATCCCCATGGACGTACTGATCATTGCGGTTCCGTTGTTGACCTATTTTGTACTGATGTTCTTCATAGGATTTTTCGTAAGCAAGGCCATGGGGGCAAGTTACGATAGGAACGCTGCCATTTCCTTTACGGCGGCCGGTAATAATTTTGAGCTGGCCATTGCCGTTGCGATTGCCGTTTTTGGACTGAATTCGGGACAGGCATTTGCGGGGGTGATCGGTCCCTTGGTGGAGGTGCCCGCCCTTATTATTCTGGTCAGGGTGGCTTTTTGGCTTAAAAAAAGGTACTATGGACCATCAAAGGTTGCTGGGGTATAAATTGATGGCTTCTTTTTCCTTCTTCCCCTCCAGATAAAGAATCCGGTAATGGGGAGGGCCGCTACCAGTAAACTGCATATAAAGGCCGCTATTTTTCCAAAAAGCCCAAAATATTGTCCGGTATGCAGTCCGTAGTTCATCTCCTGTAATTGAAGGCCCGGCGCCTTTTGATCGTAAAACTGCCCATAGATCAATTTACCGCTCTGGGGATGGAAGTAAAAGTTGGATTGGTGATCGAATGCCAATGTGGTAGGGTAGGCCCCCGTCAGTATTGGCAACCCTTCGCCTTGGTCCCATACAAAGAGCATTCCACTGTCCGGAACCAATTCCATTGTTCGGTAAAAAGCGGTATCAAGAGCTTCTGGGTGGGTAGTGGCCAGGTCAAAACGCTTATGGGGCAATAGTTCTTCCTTTGACTCGGCATTTCCCAAATTTCCCACTACATACATGCTTTCGTGCATCCATTCGTACGAGAAACTTAAACCCGTAATGGCCATTATGAGGGCAGGCAGTAGGATGTAAAAGCCCGTGGCCCTATGCCAATCATAATTTTTTCTCCGCCATCTGGACTTCCACCTTATCTTGAAATTTTGTGCGGCATTTTTCCACTGTTTGGGCCACCATAAGATCATCCCTGTAAGTACGGTAAACACAAAGATGATGGTAGCGATACCTGTGATGTGTTTTCCGACCCCTTCCGGCAACAGCAGAAAACGGTGCAATCTTTCCACTATCAGAAAAAAATCTTGCTCTAAATTTTGGACGTGTACAATAACGCCCGAGTAAGGGTTGAAGTAAATATTGTGAAGTCCCGACTCCAATTGGACCGTAACATGTGCCGGACGTTCCCTGTTTTGATAGATGACCATTGCGGCCTTGGCATCCGGAAATTCTTCGGACAGCTTTTGGAATATAGCTGTAGGGCCTATAAATACCTTGTTCTCAACGGCCACTTTTCGCCAAGGTCGCGTGAGGTCCTGTAGCTCATCATGGAAGGCATAGATACAGCCCGTTATCGCAATGATAAAAACGATGCTTCCCGAAAGCAATCCAAGCCAAAGGTGCAATAGGACCGCAATATTCCTAAACCGTATTTTTTTCCCTTTTATGGCCAAAGGTCCTTGTTTTGAAAGGCAAATATAACCAAAAGGGTTTTGCTCATATCCATCCAAGGGAGAACTATTGTTCCCTTATCTGCACTAAATTGGGAACCTACAATTAAATATCGCAAGAGTTTGTTCCGAGGTTGTTTATCTTGGGTGTAGGAAAATAGGAACGAATATCATCCATTTTATTGCCAGCCTCCACCAAGGCTCCTATACAGTTCTATATTGCCCAGAAAAATCTGTGTTTTTATGTCGATCAGGTTCAGCTCACTATCCAAGGCATCCCCTTGGGCCGTGATCACCTCAAGATAATTGGCGAATCCGCTTTGGAAAAGGAGTGCGGCATCGGTTATCCCCCGTTGTGTGGTCTCGATCCTTTCCTCGGCCAGAGTATGTTCTTCCTCCAGTTTTTCTATGGTGATCATGGCATCCGATACCTCACGTATGGCGTTTATAAGGTTTTCATAAAAATCCAGTTGTGCGATCTGTCGGGCGGCTATGGCCTTTCTATGGTTTGCCTTTAATTTGCCATTTTGGAAAATTGGCTGAAAAATGGACCCGTTCAAAAGTGCAAAAGCGGAACCCATTGGATCGAACAACTTATTCAACCTGTGTGCATCCAGTCCCAAGCCCGCATCAATGCTAAGGGAAGGGTATTTCATGGCCTGCGCGATCCCAACCGCGGCATTGCTGGCAATCAATGCATATTCGGATGCGGCCACATCCGGTCTGTTCTGGACAAGTTCCAAGGGAACGCCTATATTATAGTCATCCGCAAAGGTGACATTGTCAAGATGTGTCCTTATTTCCAATTTCTGTGGGGCCCTCCCCAAAAGTGCATTCAGCCTATTTTCTTGAACGGCGTACTGTCGCTGTATTTTTGGGATGAGCGATTGAAATCTAAGTTTTTGCGATTTGGTCTGTCTGATGGCCAATGAACTGGTCTCTCCCGCTTCGTACTGCAATTCCACTATGCGTAATGTATTTTCATTTAGTTTAAGGTTTTTTTCCGCCACTTCCAGTTCCGCCTTTAATTTTAGCAGTCCGTAATAGGTAGCTGCAACCTCGGCAACCAATGCCGTTTGTACCGCCTTCTTAAACTCACTACTTTCCAGATACTCGGCCAAAGCGGCATCTTTCTTCCATCGTAATTTGCCCCATAGTCCCAGTTCCCAACTGGAACGCACACCCATATTGTACGATAACCTTTCGGTATACAAGGTTTCGGGAACGTTTTCCCCGTGATTTCGCCTACCCCTATTGGAACCATAGTTGTTGAAATTTTCGGACGCATATTCCCTTTGAAAACCCCCTGGTACCAACCCGAGTGAAGGGTAAAAATTTGCTTTGGACCGTACAAGGTCCTGACGGTCCATTTCCAGCACCTGAATCGTCTTTTGCAAGTTCTGGTTATTAACGAGCGCCGTGTCTATAAAGGAAATCAGTGTAGGGTCGTTAAAAAAATCGGACCATTTTAACTGGGAAAGGCGAGTGCTATCCCCAATGACGGATGCCATGCTATCGTTTTTATGGAATTCCTTTGGGAAAGAGCCCAGATCGGGCCTATCGTATTGTTTCCCTACCTTACATCCTGTCAGTCCGATAAAAAGTAAAGTGACAAGATAAATTTTATTCGCTTTCTTTACCAACATCTATAATGTTATTTAGATACTTTATTATTTCAGTTTAAAAACGCACTGCTGCGTCCCACTTTGTTTTAAATACTATGTACTAACTTTGGGCGATCACTTCCACTTTTCCGGTATCCAAATTATAGCGTTCATGGAGCTGTTGGAACATGTACGCCAATACGGGAATGATCAAAATTCCCAAAAATACGCCGAAGAGCATTCCACCGGCCGTACCGATACTTACCGACTTATTTCCTATGGCCGAAGATCCTTCCGAGAACATTAGGGGGATCAGACCTGCGGTGAAGGCCAATGAGGTCATGATGATTGCCCTCAAACGCAGTGCACTGGCCTCTAGGACCGCATCCAAGATCGGCATGCCCGATTTTCTTTTCTGGGCCGCGAACTCCACGATAAGAATCGCATTTTTGGCCAACAGGCCAATGAGCATTATTATCCCTACCTGCACATAGATATTGTTGTCGATCCCCGCTAGGTATATGGATGCGAACACCCCAAAAATACCTGTGGGCAGGGAAAGTATAACGGCCCAAGGAAGCCAAAAACTCTCATATTGTGCGGCCAATATAAAATAGACCAATAGTATACTGATAAGGAAAACGATAATGGAATCCGATCCCGATTTCTTTTCCTCCAAACTCATACTGGTCCATTCGTAATTTAAACTGGCGGGCAGCTTTTTTGCGCTCAATTCCTCGATGGTATTCATTACATCCCCCGTACTGTATCCTGAAGCGGGCGTTATATTTATTTTGGCGGCATTGTACAGGTTATAACGTGTGACCGTTTCAGGACCAAAAGTCTGTTCCAATTGGACAATGGTATTCAAGGGAACCATATCACCATTGTCGTTCTTTACAAAGATCGAATTAATGGTCTCCGGGCTTTCACGAAACTCTATGTCCGCCTGCATATAAACCCCGTACTGCCTTGTAAACCTATTGAAATCCCCTACCCGTGTACGACCAAAATTGGACTGTATGGTAAACATCATATCCTTTACGCTGACCCCAAGTGCCTTGGCCTTTTTATAATCTATGTTGAGTTTGTATTGAGGGAAATTAGGGTTAAAGGAAGTAAAGGCATTTTCTATCTCCTTTTGTTTTCTGAGCTCTATGATAAATTCGTTGATCATCTGTCCAAATTCGCCTAGGTCACCATCGGTAAGGTCCTGCAAAATCATCTGCACCCCGTCAAAGTTACCAAAACCTTGGACCGTTGGCCTTGGGTACATGTTTATGCCCCTTGCATCGCTTATGACCAACAGTTTTGAGGTCAAATGCCTTACCACTTCATTTATTTCCGTGATGTCCCCCCGTTCGGAAATATTCTTCAATTTGATGTATCCCATTCCAGACGATGGACTTTCCGAATCATCCACTATATTGTATCCCGAAACCGTATTTACGCTTGCCACAACCTCTTCCTTCCTCAAGATAGAATCTGCCTGTTGCAGCGCTTGATTGGTCCGGTGAAGGGATGCGCCCTCCGGCATGGATAGAGAGAAAATCAAAAAATTATCATCCTCCGTAGGGATAAATGCGCTAGGGGTCCTGCTGGAGAGGAAAGCGGTGAGCAAGACCAAAAGGGCAAGTATCCCTACGCTGATCCATTTGTATTCGATGGATTTCTTGATGACACGGATGTATTTATTGGTAAATCGTTCAAAAGCGGTATCAAATTTACGAAGGCCCTTGTCCCGCATAACTTTTACCCTTCGCATCCCTCGAAATCCCCCAATACGTGCATATACCGTATCCTTTTTCTTTTCCTTAGGTTTGTCCCTGTAGATCAAAATGAACAGTACCGGTCCCAAAGTAAGTGCGATCACGGCAGAGATGAGTACCGCAATGATAATGGTATAGGCAAACTCTTGGTAAAACACCCCTACAGGCCCCTGAAGGAAACCTACGGGCAGGAACACGGCGGAAATTACGATGGTAATGGAGATAATGGCGCCTGTAATTTCGCTCAAAGCGGCATTCACCGCCTGCCTTGCCGACATCTTATGACTTTGCATTTTTTCATATATGGCCTCCACTACCACAATGGCATTATCGACCACTATCCCGATGGCCAATACCATGGAAAACATACTGAGAACGTTCATGCTCACTCCGATCATCTGGAGAAAAAAGAAGGTACCCACCAATGATATTGGTATGGTAACGGCGGTGATGATAGTGGCCCTAAGATCTTGAAGGAAAATGAACACGACCAGGAAGACCAGGAGAAATGCCTCTACCAAGGTTTGTATCACATGGTTCATGGACTCATCTATCTGGTCCCTCACACTGTACGTTATCTCATATTTTACCCCTTCCGGAAATAGTTTGGACTGTCTTTCCAGAACCGCACGCACTTCCTTATCGATTTCCACAGCGTTCGCACCGTTTTGCTGTACAATATCAATGGTTACCGCAGGACGGGCGTCAAGCCTGTTTTTACTCGTGTAATTGGAGGCCCCAAACTCAATTCTTGCCACATCCCTGAGGTGCAGTTGCAAACCGTCTTTTTCAGTTTTGATGACCAGATCTTCATATTCCTCTGGATCACTGAACCTGCCCCCATGCTTGAGGACCATTTCGAAAACCTCATCAGAATTCTCCCCAAATTTTCCAGGAGCCGCCTCAAAGCTCTGGTCCCTGACCTGATTGTACACATCCCTGGGCGTAAGCCCGTACATTGCAAGCTTTTCCGGATTGAGCCAGATCCTCATCGCATAATCACGGGACCGTAATATGGATGCCTCCGCAAGGCCCTGAACCCGTTTTAATTCGCGACGGATGTTTATTCGTGTATAGGCGTTCAGGAAGGTTTCGTCATACGTATCCTTTTCACTGTAAATATTAAGTGTCATAAGCGTCCCTTTCATACGCTTCATCACAATGATTCCCGACTCTACGACTTCTACCGGAATTTGTTCCATTACTCCTGAAATACGGTTCTGTATATCGACCGCGGCGAGGTCGGGATCGCTACCAGGCTCAAAGTATACCGTTACCCTACCACGGCCCGAATTGGTGGCCGTGGAGTTTACATAGGTCATATTTTCTGTCCCGTTGATAGCCTCCTCGATCGGTAATAGTACCGATTTCGCAACCGTTTCGGCGTTTCCACCTGGATAATATACCTGGACACTTACACTGGGGGGCGCAATTTCAGGGAATCGCTCCACGGGAAGGCTAAAGATGCTGGCAGCTCCGGCCAACACCAACAATATGGAAATTACCAACGTGAGAACAGGTCTTTCAATAATTTTTTTGATCATTGTTACTCGGTATCGTTACGGTCCCAGTAGGGACATATTAATATTTTATTTTACACCCATTAAATGATAATACTGCCCATAAAGTGGAATCTATTATGTCCTGATGATTGCGTCGAGGTGTTTTCAGCTTTCCGATGTCTACCGGCAAGATCGCTTTACGATTGCTCATTTAAAGCATTGTTGTCCACCTTGGTGTCGGAAAGCACCAAAAAAACATAGATTTCAAACAGATTAGGGGCTTGCAATAAATGGACCTGGGCCTAGTTTTTCGATCCAATTATTGTAACTCCCACGGGCATGTTCATGGGAGTTACGGTAATTTTATTTATGTGACAACAATTTGCCCTGCTGAATGGGATTTACCTTGATTCCATCGGTAAGCTTATCAAGGCCGGAAATTACGATGCGATCGTCCGGCATAAGACCCTTGCCACTTATTATATAGGACTTACCAGATCTGCCCTCTATCTCAATTTCCCTGCGTTCAACGGTATTGTCGGGCTTCAATGCGTAAACAAATCTCTTATCCTGAATGGAAGTTGTAGCGCCTTGTGGAATAAGAAGGGCCTTTGGAAAAATTTGCTCCATCAACACTTTTCCCGTATTTCCCGAGCGCAACAAGGTATCGGGATTTGCAAACTTGGCACGAAGGCTTATGGAACCCGTTGATCTGTTGATCTGTCCTGAAGTGGCATCCACGATTCCGGACTTGTCGTATACCGATCCATCGGCCAGCACCAATTTTACTTTGGAGCTCATCCTTTTGGAAGTGGAGTCGTTCTTCATTCTTTCATAATACAGATAGTCCGACTCGCTCATGGAAAAATAGACATAGATATCATCCACATTGGACAGAACCGTGATCGGTTCCGAATCCGTTTGTTTTACCACATTTCCTTCCGATTTGGGTATTCGGCCAATAAATCCGCTAACGGATGCCTTAATAATGGTAAAATCTAATTTTATTTTTACGTTAGCGGCCTGTGCCTGTGCCCTTTCAAGTGAGGATTGCGCCACTTCATAATCGGCTTGGGCCGTTTTTTGCTGTACAGGGGATATCACTTCGTTATCGATCAAGGGTTGTAGACGGTCCAATTCCGTCTTGGCCTTTCTAAGTTTAGCGCTTTCCAGATCCACATTTGCCATGGCATTCTTTAGATCTTCCATGTAGGGCTGTTGGTTTATCTTAAAAAGTGGCTGTCCTTTTTCTACATAATCCCCTTCATCCACATATATCTTCTCAAGGATTCCATCTACCTGTGGGCGTATGTCAACATCTTCAACCCCTTCAATGGAACCCAAGTACTGAAAGGCCTTTGCGGCGGAAACTTCTTTTAATGTGATGACGGGCAGGGGAAGGCCCAAATCCTCTTTTTCCTCTTCTTTACATCCAATTAGGAGAAAAAGACCAAGTAAGAAAGACGAGATGTGAATGAAGTAGTTTGGGTTTGGTATAATTTTTTTCATAAATGTTAAAATAAATTGCGTTCGAAAAAAATTTACCAACAAATATGCCAAGTTCCCTGGCCTGATCTGCACTCCTTAAAGTTACTGAAAGACAGTTATTTAAATCGGAATAAGTTTTGGCTCCCAAAAATTGAAGTGTGTGTAATTTTGGGTAATTGGGGATGGTAGGGAAGTACATTATTATACGCCGGGAGGCATGCTTTTCCAATAACGGGACGATGTGGATTTATAGTTGACGGAAATATTTTCATAATTGTTTACCATTTTGGGCGGGGTCCATCGCTGAAACCCCAATGAATCCCATTAGGAATTAATATTGAACTGGTTCTTTAAGAAAAGAATAACGCATACTATTTTTATTTGCGGTAAGGGAGTTTTAATTTCACGCAAAACATACATGACAATGGAAAATCTTAAAGATAAAGTAGCTTATATTACGGGAGGTTCCAAAGGAATCGGCTTTGGAGTAGCCCAAGCGCTGTTAAAGTCGGGGATGAAGGTGGCCATTAGCGGCCGTACCTTGGGAACGGTGGAAGAGTCGGCCAAGAAACTCGGTGCCGGGGACAATGTTATGGCAATTGCTTCCGATGTTTCCAAACATGCCGATGAGGATGCTGCGGTAAAATCGATATTGGAAAAGTGGGGCAGATTGGATGTGGTGCTTGCCAATGCGGGGGTGGGCCATTTTGCCCCTGTTGATGAACTTACGGAAGAGCTGTGGCACGAGATGATAAATACCAATTTAAACGGCGTCTTTCATACACTTAAGGCATCCGTGGATGCATTAAAGGTATCCAAGGGTTACTATATTACACTGGCGAGTTTGGCGGGCACCAATTTTTTTGCGGCCGGATCGGGATACAATGCCACCAAATTTGGGGTGGTAGGGTTTACGCAAGCGGCCATGTTGGACCTTCGGAAATACGATATTAAGGTCTCTACCATCATGCCGGGATCGGTTGCCACCAATTTTGCGGACCATGAGCCTTCCGAGGCGGATGCTTGGAAAATACAGCCTGAAGATATCGGAATGCTTGTATTGGATCTTTTACGGATGAACCCACGGACCTTGCCCAGCAAGATAGAGGTGCGTCCCTCAAGACCTGATAAAAAATAACCTTTACACTTCCTTTTCCCTAAAGGGAATTTCAGGATTACAGATTTCCGCTATCAAGGCGGTAAGTACGGGTTTAAAAAGGGCGATTGTTTCAGGGGTTATGGTATAGTCCCTGTTCCTTCCGCCCTTTTTATCCTTTTGGGCGAAACGCAATAGTCCCGCTCCAAGATTCTTAAATGAAAAAATGCCGGCCTCCATTTCCGGCACAGGGAACCTATTATGGTATAAAAGGGCATAACACAGCAGTTGGAAGGCCTTACTGTAGTCGTACGATGTGGGCAGGTCTTCCCAGTCTACCAACTCCACCTGATTGGCCAGGACATTTCCCGTTTTATAATCAATGATCCGGAGCATACCGTCCATTTCGTCAATTCGATCCAATTTGCCCTTTAGGACCACTGGGAAATCCAGTTCGGGGACCGTAAGGTCCATTTGCCAAGATTGTTCCAGGTATAGGATCTTGATCCGGTGGTCTGTGCTGGCTTCTATTTCCAAGTGTATTAAATTGCGGATATATTGCAGCACAACATGATAGGCCAGTAAATTTTTGCCCCTTGAGATATCGCCATCGGCATAGGTTTTTTTAAACTGCTTGTGGACGGTGGGGGCCACTTGGGGAAGGAGGTTCAAAAGGAGTTCTTTGTCCAGATATTTTCCCACTAAAGATGTATACAGTTCCTCCAAGCTGTCGTGTACAATGGTCCCAAAGGTATTGGCCGCCACATTTTCCTCGACTTCTATGCTATCGTCTATCCTTAAAATACTTCTTTTATAGAAATCCAAGGGATTCCTGATGTAGTTGGTCAACGAGGTAGGGGAGAAGCCTTTCTTGGCAAGGTCCCGAAGTTTTGTCATCAGGTCTTCATCCTTTTGGATGCTATCCAAGGATATTGGGGAAAGTTTAAGCTGAGGGGCCGCTATCCGTTCAGTTATATTGTTGCGATTGTTTCCATCGGTCAGGATCTGTGTGATCAATCTACTTTTCTCCCCGCCTTCCAGGGCATCTGGAGCGGTGTTATAGATGAGGTATACATTTTGGGCCCGCTGTAGGAGTCGGTAAAAGTGATAGGTATAGACGGCATCTTTCTCCTTATAGGTAGGGAGTCCAAAGCTGATCTTTACATCAAAAGGTATAAAGGAATTATTTGATTTTCCGGACGGGAGGATCCCTTCGTTTACAGAAGTGATGATCACGGTTTCAAAATCCAGGTTCCTGCTTTCCAACATTCCCATCAGTTGTAGACCCTCCAGGGGTTCCCCTTTAAAGTCGAGCGTCTCGGAGGAGAGGAGTTCCCTATATAGGCCTTGGAGCGATTTTAGATCTTTGATAAAGGGATAGCTGGCCAATAGTTGGTCCAATTGATTGAACAGTGTATGGAAGCGGTAAAGATATTCCAGCCCCAAGGTATCGCCCATATTCTTGAACTTTTCCCTGAGGTCCAAGATAAGGAGCGAGCACATCCTCAGAAATTCCGCGGGGGATGATTGTTGGTTCAAGAAGGGAATTGGAGTGTTTTCAGGATGTAGAAGCTGTTGTAGCTTGGCAGCACCTATATAGGTCCAATTGTTATTTTTGATGGCTTCCGAAATTACATGCGCTTTATCCTTACGATCATCGGAAAGATAAATCTGCGTGTAGGGATGTGAAAGGAAGGTAAGGAGGTCTTGATAATACCAACCTTGGGGATCTTGTTTAAGGTAGAGTTCGAACAGTTGGGATACAAAACTGGCCATGGTACTGTTCTTTAATGGTTGGCCCATGGTGATGTTTACGCCTTCAATTTCTTTGGGGACAGCGTTCATAAGGGGGTTCAGGAGATTTTCATCCCCAAGTACCACGGCGGTATTTTTTAGCTGTGGCCCATTTTCGGAGGCGAGCTGACCCAATAGCTGACCTACATATTTGGCCTGTGATACATTTTTAGGTACTCCCACGACCGATATGTTCTTTGGCACTCTGGAATTTCCCCTAATACCTTTTAGGGCTTTTTTGCGCAGTACCGGCCAATCTTTTAGGTGCTTTCTGATAAAGAGGCCTGCATCGTGCAAGGGATCCTCCAGTAGCTCGGGGTCTATATCCCAATAGATATCACTTTTAGTACTTGCCAGAATGTGCTGTACTATTTTGGATTCGGCTGCGTTTAAGGCGTTAAAGCCAATGAATATGTGTACGGAACCTCTGTTGGCGACCAGATAGTCATCCAGTTGGTCACATGCCTGTCTGTATACGAGACCTTGGTGCCCCGTTCCTTTGGCCAATAAACGGGCATTGAATTTGGAGTACAGAGCCTCAAGGTGCTGCCAAAAATGAATGTAATCGGTCATCATTTTTGTTTTTTCCCTTTGAAGGGACCAATGGTCCAATTCCTTGATGGCGGAGAGGTAAGAAAAAATTTCGTGCGCATCGATCAGGTAACGATCGATTTCAGTGATATCCTGCAACAACGTCTGTCCCCATTTGGAGAAGGTGAAGAAACTGTCCATCTCGCCCTTCATGGTATCTAGGTAACACTCGTACAATTGGAACAATTGCTCGGTATTTGAAGCATAGGAAAGTCCCGATATTTCCTCGACAAATGTTTCTATGCTGTATATCCTTGGCGCAAAAATCGTTTTAGAGGTACGTTTGGCAATGCTATTTTTAAGGAAGGTGCCCGCCCTTTTACTAGGCAGGACAAATATGACATTATCCAAATTGCCATACTCTTCCCATACCTCTTCCACTACCTCTTCCAAAAAACTTTTCATGCGTTTTATTATTGGCCATTGCTATCTTAGGGATAAAGATAAATATATTGTGGCCAGTGGCTCTCGGGTAAGGATAAATAAGGGCAAAAAAAAAGCTCCGCAATTGCGGAGCTTTTATATATTATGGGGTATGGATTACTTTACCAAGTTGATCTCTACCCTTCTGTTCTGGGTTCTACCAGCAGCAGTGTTGTTCGTGGCGATAGGCTTCTCTTCACCATATCCTACAGATGACAACCTAAACTCATCGATTCCTTTGTCCACTAAGAATTCTTTTACGGACAAAGCTCTTGATTCAGATAATTTCTGGTTAAGGGCGTTGCTACCTACACTGTCAGTATGACCTTCAACGGTAAACTTGGCAGTTGGGTATTCCTTAAGAATGGTGATAATATCGACCATTACGGAAGTAGACTCAGCTTTGATGGAAGATTTACCGGTATCGAACAAGATAGTTCTGGCATAATCGTTCAATTGTTTCTGAACTTCTTCTGTTACTTCAGGACAACCTTGGTTTGCAACAGTTCCGGCAACTTGAGGACAAGCATCGTCTTTGTCCAATACACCGTCACCATCGGCATCTGGCCAAGGACAACCTTTGTTTTCAGATGGACCAGCTTCGTTAGGACACTCATCATCCTTATCGGCAACACCGTCACCGTCGGCATCTGGACAACCTTTCAAGGCAGGAAGACCAGCTTCGTTAGGACAGGCATCGTCCTTATCGGCAACACCGTCACCGTCAGCATCTGGACAACCGTTCATCTCTTTGGAGCCAGCTTCGTTAGGACAAGCATCTTTGCTATCCTCTATGCCGTCACCGTCAGAATCGGGACATCCGTTGAACAGTTCAAGACCGGCCACTTCGGGACAGGCATCGTCCTTATCGTAGATTCCGTCACCATCCGTATCGGTTCCACCAAACTTAATGGCGATACCTGCAAGGTGTTGGAAATGTTTTACACCGTAATCCTCAAAAGCGTGCTTGTAGGAAGTCTGTACGGTAAGACCAATGTTATCGGTAAACCAGTAGTTAAGACCTACACCACCGTTGATGGTACCAGCGCCGATTTCATCGACCCAAGTATAACCACCACCTATTTCCACGAAAGGATCTAGTTTGGTATTTTTTAGGAATGCGTATTTAATGGTTCCATCTACAGCATAATGGGAAAGGTCATCAACACTAACGTCACCTAACTTGTCGATCCTGTTCAAGGAACCTCTTGCTCCAACAGAAAATCCGTCACCAACAAATTTGGATACAGAAACGTAAGAGATGGAAGGAAGAATATTCCAGTGATCCGTTGCATTAAAATATTCGTTTCCAAAAGAGCTTACATCATCGGTTGGATAAACGTCAATCGCGTTAACACCAAAACTAACCTGCCATGGGTTGTTTTCGTCCTGCGCGTGCAAGTTGTTCAGTCCTACGACAAGCAGGGCTGCAACTAGTAATTTGCTAAGATGTTTCATGTATTAAAATTTAAGTTTAAGTGTTTATTAGCTGCAAATGTAAGTTGTTAAAAATTATTAACAAAATCAAAGCTCTATTTTTTTTAACTCATTCACTAAAAGAAAAAGCGGGCTCATATAACCTTTAAAGCCTTGCCAACCTCTTTAAATGCTTGGAGTGCGCGGTTTAGATGTTCCATTTCATGGGCTGCCGATAGTTGTACCCTGATGCGCGCCTTTCCTTTTGGGACCACGGGAAAGAAAAATCCTATAACATAGATGCCTTTCTCCAACAGCATATTGGCCATGGTCTGGGCCAGCTTTGCGTCGTAGAGCATGACCGGGACAATGGCCGAATCACCATCGATAATGTCAAACCCGGCAGCTTTCATTCCCTTTTTAAAGTAAGCGGTATTTTGTTGTAGCTTGTCCCTTAACGAGGTGTCCCTTGAGAGCATCTCGAACACCTTAATGGAAGCGCCCACTATGGCGGGGGCAAGGGAGTTGGAGAAAAGGTACGGCCTTGACCGTTGTCTGAGCATTTCCACAATTTCCCTTTTGCCCGTTGTATAACCTCCCATGGCGCCTCCAAGTGCTTTGCCAAGGGTTCCGGTAATGATGTCTATCCGGTCCATCACCCCTTTTTCCTCCAGGGTCCCCCGACCCGTCTCTCCGATAAATCCGGCCGAATGACATTCGTCTATCATGACCATGGCACCATATTTATCCGCCAGATTGCAGATCTTGTCCAAGGGCGCCAAAAGACCGTCCATGGAAAATACCCCGTCCGTAACGATGATCTTGAATCTGGCATCATCGGTACCGGCCTGTTGTAATTGAAGTTCCAGGTCCGCCATGTCGTTATTGGCATATCGATACCTTTTTGCCTTACAGAGGCGTACCCCATCAATGATGGAAGCGTGGTTCAGGGAGTCGGAAATAATGGCGTCCTCCGCACCCAACAACGGTTCAAATACACCGCCATTGGCATCAAAGGCGGCGGCATATAGAATGGTGTCCTCTGTCCCGTAGAATTCTGAAATCTTGCGCTCCAGTTCCTTATGGATGTCCTGGGTACCACAGATAAAACGTACGGAAGACATCCCAAAGCCGTGGGTGTCCATCACATCCTTGGCGGCCTGGACCACTTCTGGGTGCGAGGAGAGGCCAAGGTAGTTATTGGCGCAGAAATTGATCACCTCCTGTCCGCTCGCTATTTTAATGACCGCCCCTTGGGGGGAGGTGATAATCCGTTCTTCCTTAAAAAGTCCCTCGTCCTTAATGTTCTGAAGTTCCTTTTGTAAATACTCTTTAATGGTTTCGTACATGGTGTAAAAATTAAATAAATTCAGGATAAATGGTATCATTGATATAAACGATGACCTTATGGGTGACTTGTAGCCCCATGGCTTCCAACGCCATGGCATACTTATGTAGCTGCAGATGGTAGTGGATGCCGGGCCTGCCCGTCTTATAATCCATAATGGTCACCTTTTCACCGCTTATGACCAATCGGTCGGGCCGTAAAATTAAACCACTTTCGGTAATTATTTCCCTTTCGTTCCTGATAATATTTCCCGTTCTGTAGAATTCGGACAGTTGCGGGTGGTTCATTATCTTAAGGACCGTTTCCCTAAGATGGGGTATTTCGGCACCAGTTATGTTGCCGTTTCGCAATAATATTTCCAGGGCCCGACCCATATCGGCAAGCGTTTCTATATGGCCAAGCAACTGATGGACAATATTGCCCTGCTCCAATGCCTTATCGGCCCCACTTTCCCAAAGGGACCCGCCTTGGGTAATGATCTTAAATCCTGCCCTGTCCCTGGAAGTGGGCGTAAAAGGGACAATCCCTGTGGAAAATACCGAGTGCGCTGCGGTTACTGGGGGAGCAAGTTCCCCGAACCTGTAGGAAGTTTTTTCACCGTCCCATAAGGACATTTCCATGAGATAGTGTATAAAAAGCCCGGAGTAATAATCGGTTCTGTGCTGTCCATTGGCACGCAGGTCCTTTTTGGTAATTATAAATAGGGCCTGCTCTGCCCTTGTAAGGGCCACATAAAGAACGTTAAAGGCATCAAGTTCCAATTTGTGCTGTTCGCTATCGTATATATGGGCCGCTTCCCCCCCATACTCTTGGACTTCCTGTTTTTTGCTGACCAGTACTTCTGAAAACCCGTCATATTTTTCCTTGTCCACCGGCAACCATAATTTGGCATCCACCTCCTTGTAGATATGTTCGTTTGCAAAGGGGAAGATCACTATGGGAAATTCCAACCCTTTGGAACGGTGCACCGTCATGATCTGTACCGCATCCACATTTTCGGGTGCGGTAATGCTAAGACTGTCCTTTTTTTTGTCCCAATACGCCAAAAAGGTCTGGGGACCACTGTCCTCCCTGGTTTCCAGTTCCAGGGCAACATCCAGTAGGTGAATTAGGTAGGCCCCCGCATCCTTTGCAAGATCGAACTTTTTAATGGCGTATTCCAGACCATCGTATACCGAATGTTGCCTAAGGTAGGACACTTCAAATCCATGGGCGTTCAGCAGATATGCCCCCAAGTTGTCCAAATGTGCAGCGATCAAACCGTTGGCCCCTTCTTGTTCGTGGATGAGATGGTACAGTACCGGATAGGCCTTTTCCCTATCATTGCCCCCAATACTGAACATGAGGAGATCGATCAGAAAACGGACTTCTGGATTGTTTTGGAGCAGAAGGGTCTCCGAAGAAATAAGTGGGATATCGTTTTCCATCAAATAGTTGGCTATAAGTACCCCATCTTTTTTTTTACGGGTCAAGATGCATATATCCCGTAATCGGAAACCATTTGCAAGGGCTTCCCCAATACTTGCAGAAATGCCTTCAAAATATTTTTCCGCATCGGTACCCTTTTCGTCACTTTCTATAAAATCCATAGAGACAAGCCCGCCTTTCTTAGTATTGTATTCCTGTTTATTGCCGTCGGCAAAGAGTTGATTATACGTGCTATTGGACAGGAAGGTACTGGTGCTTGTAAAAAAGGCGTTGTTGAACCGGATCACCTCTTCATAACTCCGGTAATTGCGGGGGAGGTTTTGAACATGGGGGGTCACAACAAAAGGGTTGGATCCAAGCCCGATCAACCGTAGGAACTGTTCAGCTTTTCCGCCACGCCATCTGTATATGGCCTGTTTGGCATCGCCTACCAGGAAGAGGGAGCCTTTATTTCCCAACAGGTCCTCGCCTTCAAGCGCGTTCCCTATTAAAGGTATAAGGTTGTTCCATTGCATTTCCGAGGTGTCCTGGAACTCATCTATAAAATAATGACGGTATTTTTCCCCAAGACGTTCATAGATAAAAGGGGCAGGCTGATCTTTGATCTCTTGAGAGATGATGGTATTAAATGAGGATATCGGCAGTTGGTCCCTTTCGTTCTGCAATCCTATCACCTCTTGGCGTATCGCGTTCAACAGGGTCAGGGGCACAATGTTCCCATAGGCGTTCTTATGGAATGCTCGCTGGGATGCCGCGGTCCTGATGCCGAAAAAAAGATCGGTAAACCGGGGCAGGAGCATATCCAGGATATCCATGGTGTTTTGCGCACAGTCCTTTTTATATAGGGGCTCTTGGCCAAAATTTTGCTTCCATCCCGCTTTGAAATCCACATCCATATCTCCTTCCAAAATCTTCAGCAGGAACTTGGGGAAATAGGCCGATTTAAAATCGGAGGGTTCCAATCCGTTTGCCTCGATCATTTCCATGCATTCTTTGGCGCTTTCAAGAATGGTCGTTTCGTTTACGGCCACGGCTGTCCGAAGGGTCTTTTTAAGGGTTAGAAAGTCGCCAATGCCTTTGTTATCTATCTGTTGTAGATGGCTTACATTATTTTCCTCAAATATGAGCTTTCCCATGCGGAATAAGTCCAGGCCAATATCCCAGCTTTTGTCCCCATTGGCTTTTTCAAGTGCGAAATCGAGCATTACATCAGTAAGTTCCTTTTCGGTTCCCACCTTGTTGATCAGCCTTGCCACAGCTTCGGATAACAGAAGGTCCGTATCCAGTACCACTTCAAAGTTCTGGGGCAATTTTAGGTCCCTCGCAAATGTACGTATCAGTCGGTGCGTAAACCTATCAATGGTGGAAACATCAAAAAAAGCATAATTATGCAATATCGTCTTGAGGGTAAGGGCGGCTTTTTGCTGTAATTCCGTGGAGGAAATCCCAAGTTCATCGGCGATATCGAGAAACATGGGAGTGGCATTTTCCAGCTGTAATGTCCGTCCAAATTGGAATAGGCTGCCCAGTATACGTCCTTTCATTTCGTTCACCGCCTTATTGGTGAAGGTGATGGCCAGGATATTCCGAAAGCGTTTAGGGGGTCCAGGGGCCAAGATTATTTTAAGGTATTCCTTGGTGAGCGTATACGTCTTTCCCGACCCGGCAGAGGCATTGTATATTTTATAGGGAGCGTCCAAACAGATGATTTTAATTGCAAAATAAGCATTCCAGAACAGTTCTTAACATATAATTAGTGGAATTTGCCTTATAAATCCTTAAATTTGGGAAACAATAATAATTAACATAAAAATACGATATTATGGCTTTTGATCTACCAAATTTGCCCTATGCATACGATGCACTGGAACCCCATATTGATGCGCGTACCATGGAAATTCACCATACCAAGCACCATAATGGATATACTACCAATCTGAACAACGCCATCGAGGGCACTGCCCTGTCAGGAAAATCGATAGAGCAGATCCTTCAAGGTCTGGACATGTCCAATGCGGCCGTCCGTAACAATGGGGGCGGTTTTTATAACCATTCGCTCTTTTGGGAAATTATGTCCCCGAATGGAGGAGGAGGTCCAAGTGGCGATCTAGCTGCTGCCATTGATGCTGCCTATGGATCCTTTGAGGGGTTCAAGGAGGCCTTTTCCAAAGCGGCCGCCACCCGTTTCGGTTCCGGTTGGGCTTGGTTGTGTGTCCATAAGGGAGGGAAGGTAGAAATATGTTCCACACCCAATCAGGACAATCCCCTAATGCCGGAGGTAGGCTGTGGCGGGTTCCCTATTTTGGGCTTGGATGTCTGGGAACATGCCTATTATCTAAACTATCAGAACAGAAGGGCGGATTATATTACCAGTTTCTTCAATGTTGTTGATTGGGGGAAGGTAGCGGACCTTTATAAGGCCAATAAATAGGAAAAAGTACAACACTTTTGAAAGACCGCCCGCTAAAAACGTTGGCGGTCTTTTTTTGTTCCGGATATATTACAAATAGAAAAGAGCGGGGAAAACCCCGCTCTTTTCATCCCAAATCTTACCATAAACTTAACCTACTTATGCTATGGCAATACTAAATTACTGGTATTGTGAGAAATAACAAAGAAAATTTCCGAAATTTTAAGATATGAAAGCGTTATTTTTCCGATATTCCTTTTGCAAAGCTCCTAATGGTCTGATTATTAGAAATAAAGAAAGCGGAGGATTTTCCCCCGCTTTCTTTCCCCAAATCTTACCATGAACTTAACCTACTTATGCTATGGTCCTCCAAAGGTATGTGGATATTGCTGTAGTCGGGAATTATTTGGACAACCAACCTGAAAAAAGGATGAACGGATGATTTTGAAAGATCGGTTCCCTATTCTTTGAGCAACGTTCCATAATTAACTTGAACTTTTTGAAGGAATCTTTCCTTCTATGTTACAGCCACTATACATAAACTCCCGGGCGATCAATAATCATAATAGGGCTTGATGGGGAACTATTTTAAGTGTTGGGTATTGGAACCGTCCCAAAATAAAAAGGCAGGGTCCCCCCCGCCTTTTCCCCAAATCTTACCATGAACTTAACCTACTTATGCTATGGTCTTTCAAAGATAGTGCGGTTTTTGTGTTAAGTGCGTTCCTTCGGACAACGGACCTGGAAATAAGTTGAAAGGGGATCTTTTTGGGGATAAGAAATGATCTGGGAGGAACTGCAAATAAAAAAGGCAGGGTTTCCCCCGCCTTTTTTGCCCCAAATCTTACCATGAACTTAACCTACTTATGCTATGGCAGGGCTAAGTTACTTGTAGGGATTGTCTTATAGGGCAAATCAACGCCAAAGTGCAGTTTTTGTCGACGAAATGCACAATTATATGTATTTCATCGATAAAATTTAGTAGGCCCGTTGATTATTTCCCTCATAAAAATTGATGAAGGCACGGTTTACGACCCTATTTCCACCTGGGGTAGGGTAGTCCCCGGTAAAATACCAGTCGCCCAAATTTTTTGGACAGGCCTGATGGAGCCCATCCACGGTCTGAAAAATTATCTTTACCTCTGCCTTTATGGAATCGGGACTCAATAGTTCCCCAATTTTTTGGGATATTTCCGCATCGGTAAAAGGTTGGTAAAACTCTTTTACATAATTAATCACGTCCAAATCCTTGGTGGTAACCTGCAGCAGGCACTTTTGGTAGATTTCGTCCACCAAGTGCATGGTGTTGCGCTCCTGGTGCAGGGCCAAGGCGGCCTTAAATGCTATGAAATCCTCCAATTTGGCCATATCGATACCGTAGCAATCGGGATACCTGATCTGTGGGGCGGAGGAGACCACAATTATTTTTTTGGGAAGCAGCCTGTCCAGGATTCCTAGGATACTCTTCTTTAGGGTAGTTCCCCTAACGATGCTATCATCAATGATAACAAGGTTGTCGCCTTCCTTTACGGAGCCATAGGAAATGTCGTAAACATGCGCCACTAGATCGTCCCTGCTGCTATCCTGGGTAATAAAGGTCCGTAGTTTAGCGTCCTTAATGGCCACCTTTTCTATTCTCGGCCTTACCTCCAGGATTTCGTGCAACTGTTCGGAAGTGATGTCCGATCCTATTGAAAGGATCTGCTGCTCCTTTTTTCGGTTGAGGTAGTTCTGCGCTTCCTTGACCATTCCGTAAAAGGAGGTCTCGGCGGTATTGGGAATATAGGAGAAGACGGTATTTTTAATATCTGCATCAATGGCTTCCAATATCTGGGGGAAAAGTAATTTGCCCAGTTCCTTGCGCTCCTGATATATTTCCTTGTCGCTGCCCCTAGAGAAATAGATGCGCTCAAAGGAGCACGCCTTTCTCTCACGTGGCTCCAATATCTGTTTCAGGTCTACCTTGCCATTCTTTTTGATAATGATCGCCTTGCCGGGATCAAGTTCCCGTATATCTTCGTACCGGACATTAAAAACGGTCTGTATGGCCGGTCTTTCCGAAGCGATGGCGACCACTTCGTCATCCTGATAGAAATAGGTGGGCCGGATGCCCGAAGGGTCCCGTAATACAAATGCGTCGCCATGTCCCAAGAGGCCTGCCATGGCATAGCCTCCATCCCAGTTTTTGGCAGCCCTTTTAAGGATCTTGGCCACATTAAGGCGTTCTGCGATCAAGGGCGAGGCCTGCCTTTTGTTATACCCTTCCTTTTTTATCTCCTTGTACAATTTGGCCACGGCATCGTCCAAAAAGTGACCGATCTTTTCCATGACCGTTACCGTATCGGCCAGTTCTTTTGGGTGCTGTCCAATTTGGATCAGGTTATCGAAAAGCTCATGTACGTTTGTCATGTTGAAGTTTCCGGCAACGATCAGGTTACGGTGCATCCAATTGTTCTGTCTTAAAAAAGGATGGACGTTTTCAATACTGTTCTTGCCAAAGGTCCCATATCGTACATGGCCCAGCAGCACTTCCCCGATATAGGGAATGTGTTTCTTTTGTAGGGCCACGTTCTCCGCATATTCGGGATTTTCGGAAATGGCACTGTTTATTCTATCGTTGATCTGCGCGAAAATATCCTGAATGGGCTGTTGGGCCACGGAGCGGACCCTGCTCATGTACCTTTCGCCCGGCGTGGTGTCCAGTTTAATACTGGCAAATCCGGCACCGTCCTGACCACGGTTGTGCTGTTTTTCCATCATCAGGTACATTTTGTTCACCCCATAAAAGGCGGTACCGTATTTTTCCTTGTAATATTCCAACGGCTTTAACAAGCGTATCAAGGAAATTCCACATTCATGTTTAATGGCATCGCTCATGGTCTGTATCTATTAAAAAAGCCCTGAAATTTCAGGGCATAAATTATTCCAATTCTATATCGAACTGCGTCAGTTCCTTAAACTGCAGCAGTCGTTGTTTTATTTCGGCACGATCTAGGGAAACCATACGTTCCGTGCCAAAACGCTCCACACAGAACGAGGCAAGGTTGGAGCCGTTGATAACGGCATTTTTTAAATTGTGGAAGGAAAGGTTTTCCGATTCGGCCAAGTAGCCTGCAAAGCCTCCCGCAAAGGTGTCCCCCGCACCGGTGGGATCAAATACTTCCTCCAGTGGCAAAGCGGGCGCGAAGAAGACCTTTTCCCCTTTAAAGAGCAGGGCACCGTGCTCCCCTTTTTTGATGACCACGTATTTGGGCCCCATTTTGTGGATGGCCGCAGCCGCCTTTACCAGTGAATATTCCGTGGTAAGCTGTCTTGCCTCTTCATCATTAATGGTCAGTACGTCCACCTTTTTTATAACTTCCGATAATTCCGCCAAACTATGGTCCATCCAAAAGTTCATGGTATCCAAGATTATGAGCTTTGGTCGCTTTTCCATCTGATTAATTACATCCATTTGGGTATTGGGATGTAAATTGCCCAACATCACCACATCGGCATTCTTGAAGTTTTCCGGTACAATTGGCTTGAAGTCGGCCAGGACGTTCAGTTCGGTCGCCAACGTATCCCTCGAATTCAGGTCGTTGTGGTATTTTCCTTTCCAATAAAATGTCTTGCCGCCCTTAATGACCTGAATGGCCGATATATCTATATTTTTATCCCTGAAAAGGTTCATATGTTCTTCGGGGAAATCCTCTCCCACAATGGAAACTATGGCCGACCTTACATTAAAATGGGAAGCGGCCAGGGCGATGAAGGTAGCGGCCCCGCCCAAAATCTTGTCGGTTTTGCCAAAAGGGGTCTCAATGGCATCGAAGGCAACGGTGCCCACAATCAATAATTTGCCCATTCACTTAAAATTTGGTGCAAATATAAGGGTATCTTTTGTAGTATTTGTTGAAGATCCCAAAAAGAATGGGGCTATCGGAGCGGGAGGGAAGTTCCCTAGCGAAAAAAAATTCAGGAAGCATCAAATCCAAGGTCCGGGGGCAGTCCCTTTTGCTTGGATGCCTCAACTGCCAGTACATCACAGCGTTCATTTTGGGGATGGTTGTTGTGGCCCCTGATCCATTGAAATGAGACAAGGTGTTTCCTGTATTCCACAAGGAAGGCCTTCCAAAGATCGATATTTTTTTTATCCTTGAACCGGGTCCTTTCCCAGCGATCCAGCCATTTTTTTTCAACGGCGTCCACCACATATTTGGAATCGGTAAAAACGATTGCCCGGGTTCCGGGATTCTTTAATTTCCTAAGTGCCTCTATCACCGCCAATAGTTCCATACGGTTATTGGTGGTAAACGCATATCCCTGGGAGAATTCCTTTTTGTAGGGCCTGCCCACCCATTCCATTACGATGCCATATCCTCCGGGACCTGGATTTCCCCTTGCGGCACCATCCGTATAGATATGTACTTCAGGTTTGTCCATGGAGCAACTGCGCTATGATCTTCGGGTAATTTTCATATTCCAGTGCATGTACCTTTTTGGCAATGCTTTCCGGGGTGTCCCCGGGTAATATGGCTATCTTGGACTGATGTATGATGGTTCCTTCGTCATAATGGGCATTTACGAAGTGGATCGTTATCCCCGTTTCAACCTCCCGGTCTTCAATAACGGCTTCGTGTACCTTCATTCCATACATGCCCTTTCCGCCATATTTTGGCAGGAGGGCGGGGTGAATGTTGATTATCTTGCTGGGAAACCGGTCCACAATGGCATCGGGGACCTTCCAAAGAAAACCCGCCAGGACGATCAGGTCGGGGTCCAGGGCCTCCAAGATGTTTAGTACACAATCACTGTTTACAAAGGAAGTCCGATTAAAATAAAGGGCGTTGAGGTGTAGGGCATCACAACGGTCCAGTACCTTTGCATCCCTCTTGTTGGTCAGTACGGCCGTTACGGAAACCTGATCGCTGCCCTTAAAATAGGTGGCTATGTTCTCAACATTGGTTCCCGATCCGGAAGCAAAAATCACAATACGTTTCATGGGGCATTTAATGTTTCCGATCAAAAAATTTAATGGGCTAAATTAACACTCTTGAATTTAAATTTCTTAAATTGGGATACATTTTACCGACAAATAGTGTTATTAATCCAAAGTTTTTTATTTTTGCCATCAATTAAATTTTTAAACTAAAATAATTATGTCAGACATTGCATCAAGAGTAAAGGCTATCATCGTTGATAAATTGGGTGTCGATGAGAACGAAGTTGTAGCGGAGGCCAGCTTTACCAACGACCTAGGAGCGGATTCATTGGACACTGTTGAGCTGATCATGGAATTTGAAAAGGAATTCGATATCCAGATTCCCGATGATCAGGCTGAAAATATAGCAACGGTTGGTCAAGCAATTAGTTATATAGAAGAAGCAAAATAATTTTATGATATCTTTGTAAGATTGTAAAATATCCATGTGGTAATAGTGTCGCATGGATATTTTTTTTAATTTACACATATCATAGCTATTAAAAACTAATACTGGTTCAATGCAATTAAAACGAGTTGTGGTTACGGGATTGGGCGCTTTGACCCCTATAGGCAACAATATTGAGGAATATTGGGAGGGCCTAAAAAGTGGCAAAAGTGGCTCGGCTCCCATTACATATTATAACACCGAAAAATTCAAGACCAAATTTGCCTGCGAACTGAAGAATTTTAATGTAGAGGACTATTTTGATCGCAAGGAGGCCCGAAAGTTGGATAGGTTTGCCCAGTATGCGCTTATCTCCTCCGACGAGGCCATCAAGGATTCCGGAATCGATATGGATGCCATTGACAAGTTTCGTGTTGGGGTGATATGGGGAGCAGGAATTGGTGGTTTGGAAACCTTTCAGAACGAGGTGATGAATTTTGCGGAAGGGGACGGTACCCCAAGGTTCAACCCTTTTTTTATTCCCAAGATGATCGCCGACATCGCTCCCGGCAATATTTCCATTAAACACGGGTTTATGGGCCCTAATTATACTACGGTCTCGGCCTGTGCTTCCTCTGCCAATGCCATGATAGATGCCCTTACCTACATACGGTTGGGCACCTGTGACATTATTGTTACCGGTGGTAGCGAAGCGGCCGTCACCATTGCGGGGATGGGCGGATTTAATGCAATGCACGCCCTTTCCACTCGTAATGAGGATCCGGAGACCGCTTCTCGGCCCTTTGATGCCACCAGGGACGGATTCGTTTTGGGCGAGGGTGCCGGGGCATTGGTACTGGAAGAGTACGAACATGCAAAGGCTAGGGGCGCTAGGATCTACGCCGAGATAGTTGGAGGGGGAATGTCCAGTGATGCGTACCATATGACAGCTCCCCACCCGGAAGGTATAGGGGTGGTAAGGGTCATGGAAAACTGTTTGCGCGATGCAGGGCTAAAGCCTGAAGATGTGGATGCGATCAACACCCACGGTACATCCACTCCCTTGGGCGATGTTGCGGAGCTAAAGGCCATTTCACAGGTTTTTGGGGAGCATGCCAAGAACATAAATATAAATTCAACGAAATCCATGACGGGCCATCTATTGGGTGCTGCTGGTGCAATAGAGGCGATCGCCTCCATTTTGGCCATGGTACACGGATTGGTTCCGCCCACTATTAACCATACCACCGTAGACGGGAATATAGACCCTGCATTGAACCTTACCTTGAACAAAGCCCAAAAAAGAGAGGTCAATGTGGCCATGAGCAATACCTTCGGTTTCGGCGGACACAATGCGTGTGTGGTATTTAAGAAAATAAGTTAAGATCCTACATGAATTTCCCCGTTAATATATTTAGTTCCCATTCCAAAGAGGATGGGGATTTTTTGGGGGGAATTACAAAAATTTTGGGCTTTAGGCCCAAGAAACTGGATATCTACAAAAAAGCCTTTCTGCACCGTTCCGCCAATGTAAAGGACCCTGAGGGCAATCCCATGAACTATGAACGATTGGAGTTTTTGGGGGATGCCATGTTGGGGACGATCATCTCCAGACACCTGTACAATGTGGTACCTGAGGGCGATGAGGGTTACCTGACCAAAATGCGGTCCAAGATAGTCAGCAGGGAACATTTGAACGAGCTTGGGAAAGATCTGGAACTCATCAAATATGTGAAGAGCAGGATTCCCAAATCCCATTTTGGCGAAAATATCCACGGCAATGTGTTTGAAGCCCTCGTGGGGGCAATTTACCTGGATAGGGGCTACCGATACTGCGAAAAATTCATCAACCACCGTATAATTGTACCGTACGTGGATATAGAACAATTGGAGGGAAAGGTGATCAGTTATAAGAGCCTTGTTATCGAGTGGTGCCAAAAACAGAAGAAACCCTTCCATTATGACGTATACGATGATACGGGAAACGATGTACTGAAACATTTTGCGGTAAAACTTACCATTGGAGGACAAGTGGTGGCCAAAGCCCGGGCCACCTCCAAAAAAAAAGCAGAGGAAAGAGCTTCCAAGCGAGCCTATTTTGCGCTACAGAACAAAATGGAAAATTCCTGAAACAATTTATGTTACCGAAATCGTTTTCGTTGGTTTAAAGGGCTTTAATCCTTGCGGGCAGAGTATGTTTGTTACCTTATTAATTATATCTTTACCACTTTCATATAGGTTATGGCAGCGGTATATAAAATATCCGATGATTTTTATGAGGATTCGTTTGCGTTGATCGCATTGCACAGTAGTTTGGAAGATCATTCCCTTGTGTACGCCCTCAACCACTGTTTAAAGGCAAACTTAAAAAGGTCCAAAAGTGACCTGGACATTTCCGAGGATGTTTCTTTTCCCCTATTTGAATGGAAGGACATTGACAGTGACAGTTATTGGACCTTGGTCACCAATCTCAGTATCGTGACAGGTGACCTGCGTCCGGGGGGGCTGTTTGAAAATGAACCATCGTTTACCAAATCCTATTTGGTCCCGGAGTTTAAGGAAGTGGATTATTTTTTAAAGGTGGAGCAAGGTTCCGAGGAATTAAGGAGCAAGGCATTAAAATCCATTTTGTCCATTCCCAGGGTGGTGACCGCCTATACGATCGACAATAAAAAACTTAAATCTAAAAATAATTTAATCTTTTAAAAATGCCAAGCAACAAAAAGACTAAGATAGTAGCTACCCTAGGACCTGCGACCAGCAAAAAGGAAGTATTAAGGGAAATGATCGAAGCGGGAGTGGATGTCTTTAGGATAAACTTTTCCCATGCCGATTACAAGGATGTTTCCGAACGTATTAAAATGATTCGGGAACTAAATGAAGAAATGGCAACCAATGTTTCCATTTTGGCAGATTTACAAGGGCCAAAACTAAGGGTAGGTGTCATGGCAGGGGAAGTTGTGGTTTCGCCAGGGGACGAGATTACCTTTGTTACGGGAAAACCGTTCGAGGGTACCGCTGAAAGGGTCTATATGAACTATGCTTCCTTTCCACGGGATGTAAATCCGGGCGAACGTATTCTTTTGGATGACGGCAAACTAATGTTCGAGGTCATGACCACCAATAAAGTGGATCAGGTCAGGGCAAAGGTCGTTCAGGGAGGACCCTTAAAATCGAAAAAAGGGGTGAACCTTCCCAATACGAACATCTCTCTGCCGGCGCTTACCGAAAAGGATATTAAGGACGCTATTTTTGCCATTGGCGAGCAAGTGGATTGGTTCGCACTCTCCTTTGTTCGGTTCAGTCAAGATTTGATAGACCTCCAGAACCTTATCAAGGAACATACCGATGTAAAGATCCCCATAATTGCAAAAATCGAAAAACCGGAAGCCGTAGAAAACATAGATAAAATCGTGGCCTATTGCGATGGATTGATGGTGGCCCGGGGCGATCTTGGTGTGGAGGTTCCCGCCCATGAAGTGCCATTGATACAAAAGCAGCTTGTATTGAGGGCGAAAAAGGCAAGGATTCCCGTTATCATCGCCACTCAAATGATGGAAACCATGATCACAAGCCTTACGCCAACACGTGCCGAAGTAAACGATGTGGCCAATTCCGTCATGGACGGCGCAGATGCGGTGATGCTATCAGGGGAAACTTCCGTGGGCAATTATCCCGTACAGGTAATCGAAAAAATGTCGAGCATCCTTCGTAGTGTGGAAAATTCCAGTTTGATAAAAGTGCCACAAGATCCACCACAGGTCCGTACAAAACGGTACATCACCAAATCGATCTGTTACCATGCGGCCCTGATGGCCAACGAGATCAAAGCAAAGGCGATCACCACCCTTACCAATAGTGGGTATACTGCCTTCCAAATTTCGGCCTGGCGCCCCAGCGCCCATATTCTGGTCTTTACATCCAATAAAAGGATACTCACCCAACTTAATCTTCTTTGGGGGGTAAAGGCATTTTATTATGACCGCTATGTTTCCACCGACGAAACCATGGAGGACGTGAACAAACTGGCTGCTGAAAAAGGGTTTTTACAAGTTGGCGATATGATCGTCAGTTTGGCGGCCATGCCCATTAAGGATAAGGGAATGGTAAATACCTTACGTGTAACGGAAATCGAAAGGGTTTAACCGTAAGCAAATGTACCAGCCATAGTGCAAAGGCCCTATCGAACTATTCGATAGGGCCTTTTAAATATAACTTGTTCCACATTATATGTAGAGGTTTTTACGGTTTGCGCTAAGACGATTAAGCGACTTCTTTTTCAAAGGCCACAAAGTTCACCACTTCTCCCAGTTCATCAAAAAGGGGCTCTGCCTTGATATGGCATAAATAGGGGCTGCCATCCTTTCTGTAATTTAGGATAGTAGTTTCAAAGGGAAGTTTTTGCCTTACCGCATTGGAGATATAGGAAATTGTTTCGGGATCGGTCCCTTTCCCTTGGAACATCTTGGGCTGTTTGCCAATGATTTCCTTTACGGCGTACCCGTTCATCTCGGAGATGTTCTTGCTGGCGTGCAAAATTCGTAGATTGGCATCTGTAAGCACAATTATTTTTCCTTCTTCCTGAAGGGCCTCCCTAAATTTGGGGGCACTGGACCAATGGTTATGGTTCCCGATCCCGGTAAGGATGTCCAAATCGTACTGGTACATGCAAAATGCATTAAAGTGCGGCATAAAAAAATCCCAGGAAATGAGGGGAAGAAAATTTACCTTCTGCGAACGGTAGATCTTGTTCACTACTTTATCATATTGCTTCATACATACTATTCTTTACGGAACCCATTTAGAGGGATCCAGCTTCTTTGGTCGGGAGTTCTTGTATTGCACCGTCCACACTTTAAGGGAAAAGTATGGGTCCCTAGATCGGCTTCGGTTCCACTTTTCATGGCAATAGTACTAAATCCGACGATCTCTTTGTAAAATAGCACAATCATTAACATTTCTGTTTAACAAAAATATAAAATTTCTTTACAGGGTTAAAAATCCTTAAACAGGAATCCCAAGAATATTTGAAAATGGAGAGGGATTTAGTCCCCGTATATACCCGTTCCATCCCAAAAAAAACGCTTGGAACGGTACTAAAAGTCAAGCTTCAACTGTACCGAAACAGATTCTTTCATGGACGGCTCTTTCAATTGAGTGTTCAGATTGTTTAAGGAAATTCCCAGTAACCTGACAGAATTTTCCAATTTTTCCTGATACAACAGCTCTTTTGCAGTTTCCAATATTAGGCTTTTATGGGACATAAGATAGGGCAGGGTCTTACTTCTTGTCTGAAGGCTAAAATCGCTGTATTTTATTTTAAGGGTCACCGTCTTACCGGATATTTTATTTTTTTGCAGGCGTTTTTCAAGTTCCGTGGCAATCTCCTCAAGCCGCTCCAACAAAAATACCTCACTGCTCAAATTTTCGGTGAAGGTGCGCTCGGCGCCTACCGATTTCTGTATCCTATCGGGCTTTACGGTACCTTTGTGCACGCCCCTTACGATGTGGTAATAGTAGGTCCCGCTTTTCCCAAAATGCGCTTCCAAGAATTCCAAGGACCTATTTTTGAGTTCCTTACCGGTAAATATGCCCAAATTGTACATTTTTTCTGCCGTTACCTTGCCCACCCCATGGAATTTTCCAATTTCCAAACTTTCCAGAAAGGGAATCACTTCTTCTGGATTTACCGTTTTTTGTCCGTTTGGCTTGTTGTGGTCACTGGCCACCTTGGCTATGAATTTATTGATGGAAATTCCTGCGGATGCGGTGAGTTGGAGCTCGTCATATATGCGGGTACGTATTTCCCTTGCGATAAGTGTGGCCGATGGATTTCCTTTTTTGTTCTGGGTCACGTCCAAATAGGCCTCATCCAAAGAGAGCGGTTCCACTAGATCGGTATATTCCAAGAAAATCTGTCTGATCTGGTCGGATATTTCCCTATACCTTGTAAAGCGCGGCTTTACAAAGATAAGGTCGGGACATTTTTTTTTGGCGAGATAACCGCTCATGGCACTCCGGACACCGAATTTTCTGGCCTCATAACTTGCTGCGGCCACCACCCCACGTGTTTCGCCCCCACCAACGGCCAAAGGCTTTCCCCTAAGATCCGGATTGTCCAATTGTTCTACGGAAGCGTAAAACGCGTCCATATCCACATGGATAATTTTTCGGATGGGCAGATCATTGGACATGCCACAAAATTAAGGTATATTTATATGTATGGGAACAAAAGAAAAAATAGCTATCATCTTAGGTGCTACGGGCCTAACTGGTGGACTATTGCTACAATTTTTACTGGACGATGCGTGGTATTCAAAAATTATACTGTTTTCCAGGTACCCGATCGGGTTTTCCCATCCGAAGATGCAGGAACACTTGGTGGATTTGCTGGATCTTGATGCTGTCGCCCCCTTGTTCAAGGCTGATGAGGTGTACTGCTGTATAGGCACTACCAAGGCAAAGACAAAGGACAGGAAAAGGTATAGGGAGATCGATTTCGGGATTCCCGTAAGTGCGGCAAAGTTATGTTTACGAAATGGGATAGATCACTTTCTGGTCATTTCGGCCATGGGGGCAAATTCTGGAAGCTCCCTGTTCTACAACCGTACCAAGGGAGAGATGGAAAAGGAAGTTTTACGGATGGGAATTGGGAAAGTCCATATTTTAAGGCCATCCCTGATATCGGGAAAAAGGGAAGAGGTTCGTGTCGGGGAGTGGATTTTCAAACAACTTATGAAGTTGCTCAACCTGGTTTTTGTGGGCCCCTTGGAAAAATATCGCTCCATTGCGCCAGAGACCATAGCGAAAGCGATGATTTGGCTGGCCAACAATCCATATGATATGACCGTAATTGAATCTGATAAAATTAAAAAGATAGGCCAATAGTCGGGACCAGTTGACATGATCGAAATAGAACGAAAATTTTTAGTGCTTTCCCACGACTTTAAAAAGGATGCCATTGCAAAGGAACAAATAGTCCAAGGGTTTCTCAATACCGATCCCCATAGGACGGTAAGGGTACGGATAAAGGGGGACAATGGATTTTTAACCATCAAAGGGAAAGGGAACGATACCGGGGTCAGCAGGTTTGAATGGGAGGTTACCATATCCGTGGAAGATGCAAGTGCCCTGTTGCTCTTGGCCGAACCGGGTACCATAGAGAAGGTACGGTACACCGTTAGGGCAGGGGCGCACCTTTTTGAGGTGGACGAATTTTTTGGGGATAATGAGGGGCTTTTGATAGCGGAGGTGGAACTTTCAAGGGAAGATGAGTCCTTTGAGCGACCGAGTTGGTTGGGAGAGGAAGTCTCAGGACAGGAGCGATATTACAATTCCCAATTGGGGAAAAATCCCTTTAAAAATTGGTAGGGCGATCTGGGGCTCGTCATTAATTGAAAGGGGATTCCATTAAGTATTCCTGGGTAATTATACCTCGGAGATTATTGGTGATCAAATGTTCCATCAACATTTCCCTTGAATGGGATTCGAACATGTTGGTCTTGGCGAAAAGGAAGTGTTCGATACGCCAAAGGTACATTTCACATACCAGTTCTAAATTTACCTCAGTCCTTACCTGCTTCAGTTCCTGCGCCTTTTTTAGCAGATCATAAATGATCCCGCAGACCATTTCCGATCTAAATTGCTCGTATACCTTGTGCGCTTCGGGGTAATATTTCTGAAGTCCAAAGACAAAGGAGGGATTGAAAAGCTCCAAATGCTTGAATGCGATATCATATATAAAAAGAATGGTTTCCAAGGGAGCATGTTGGGCGAGGGCCATCCTGCCCATTACCTCCGATCTTATCCCATCCAGTAAATGCAAAAGACTTTCAGCAACCAGTTCCTCCTTGTTTCTGAAGTGCTGGTAGAGGGTCTTTTTGGAAATTCCCATTTTATGGGCAAGTTCATCCATGGTAATGCTCTTGGTGCCAAACTTGGTAAAGTTGGCGATGGAAAATTCCAGAAGCTCTTTTTTGTCCATGAACGATTTTTTCGATTTCATAAAATGATACCCACAAGGCATCCAGTGCCTATGGGTATATACGGTGCACGGCCATTTATTCCCAACCGCCACCAAGGGAGCGGTACAGTTCTATGGTTGCCGATAATTGATCCAATCTGTTGTCGATCAGTGACAATTCTGCATTTAGGGCATTTTCCCTTGCCGTTAACAGGTCAAGATACGTGGCAAAACCATTGTTCAACAATTCCTGTGAATTGGTCTCTGCCCTTCTGAGGGCTTCGGCTTCCTGTTTTATGAACACCTCTTTCTCCATGGAAATGGAATAATCGTTCAATGCCTCGGATACCTCTTTCCCTGCGGTAAGCAGTGTTTTCTTGAATAGGAGCAGGGATTCCTCCTGTTGCGCCTTGGCCACCTCATAGGCGGTCCGTATCCTTCTTCCGTTGAGCAAGGGCTGCGTCAACCCCGCCATCAGGTTGGCGAAAATGGAACTTGAATCGATCCAATTATCCAGCTCCAAACTCTGGAACCCGGCAGTTGCCGAAAGGGTAATGGAGGGGTAGAAATTACTTTTGGCCACATTCGTAAGCTCAAAACTATTGATCAACCCATATTCTGCCTGTATGACGTCTGGCCTGTTCCTAAGGAGCAGGGCAGGAACCCCTATTTTCATTTCCCTGTTCAGTTCTTGTTCGTCCAAGGAACCCCTTTCATAACTTTGGGGCTGTTCGCCCAATAGGATACTCAGGGCATTTTCGGTTTTAAAAATGTTGTTTTTTATATCCAGTTGTAATGACTGGGCATTGTACAGCTGTGCGGCGATCCTGTCCACCCCAACTTGATTTTCCCTGCCAGCTTGCTTTAATGCTTCTATGGTCTCCAAACTTTTACTTCGCGTCCCTATGGTCTCTTCGGTCACTTTTAACTGTTCGTCCAATGCCAGTAACAGGTAATAGTTGGAGGCAATCTGTGCAACGAGATTTGTTTTTACGGCCCTATGCGCCGCTACGGTTTGAAGATATGCGGCATCATTGGCCCTTTTTCCACTTCTTATCTTACCCCAGACATCCGCCTCCCAAGCCAACGTGCCCGAGAGTTCATATTGTTCAAAGGGTTGGGCGAAAAGATTTCCAAATTGCCCATTTTCACTGTTTCTGGCGGTCCTGTTAAAGGTCCCGGAAACGTCCAAGGTTGGGAGATATCCCGCCTTGCCCTGTCTTACATAGGCTTCCGCTGCCGCAATGTTCTGCAGGGCCACCCGTATGTCCAAGTTGTTCTCCAGTCCCTTTTGGATATATCCGTTCAAATAGGGATCCGTAAAAAGGTCCTGGTAGGATACCGAGGCAAAGGAGACGCTATCTTGTGAAATGTTATCCGTGCGGAAAAGACTTTCCGTTTCCAGTTCCGGACGTTCATAGGTCTTTGCCACAAAACAGGCCTGGAACAACAAGGGAAGGGAGGCTATTGAGATTATTTTTACAATACTGTATTTTTTCATGGTATTATTGGTTTCTGTGCTACAGCTATATTATTCTTCTATGGACTCTTCTGATGGTTCTGGCCTATTGGAAATGCGTTCCTGTAATCCTTGGAAGATCACAAAGAGCACCGGGATCACAAATACGCCAAAGATCGTTCCTATCAACATTCCCCCCACGGCACTGAGTCCTATGGACTGGTTCCCCACGGCCCCTACTCCTGAGGAAAGCGCCAACGGCAACAGACCGAAGATAAAGGCAAAGGAGGTCATCAGAATGGGTCTTAGACGTGCCTTGGCCCCATCAATGGCCGCATCAAAAAGGGACATTCCATCCTTCCTGCGCTGTAGGGCAAACTCCACTATAAGAATGGCGTTCTTGGCGAGTAGGCCTACCAACATGATCAGGGCAATTTGGAAATAGATGTTGTTCTCCAAACCTCCCAGGTTAATGAACAATATGGCACCGGCAAGTCCTATGGGCAACGATAACAAGATTGCGAACGGCAGGATATAACTCTCGTACTGTGCACTCAGCAGGAAGTATACGAACACAAGGCTCAGAATAAATATAAGTATCGTCTGGCTCCCCGAATTACTTTCTTCCCTGGTAAGTCCGGAGTATTCGTACGTATACGTATTTGGCAAGGTCTGTGCGGCCACTTCCTCAATGGCGGCTATTGCATCCCCGGTACTGTACCCTGGATTGGGGACCCCATTTATGGTAACGGCGCTCAATAGGTTGAACCTGTTCACCACTTCGGGCCCATAGATCTTTTTAAGGTTTACGAACTGGCTTATGGCTACGGACTGACCTTCTTGGTTCTTTACGAAAATATGGTCGAGCGATTTTTCCGTGGCCCTGTCCTCCGGTTTGGCCTGGACCATTACCCTATACTGTTTTCCGAACTTGTTGAAATCGGTGGTGTAGAGTCCGCCATAATATCCTTGTAGGGTATTGAAGATATCGGTAAGGGTAAAGCCGGCCATTTTTACCTTCTCCACGTTGATGTCCAATTGGAACTGTGGAAAATTTGGATCAAATTGCGTTATGGCATATTGTATTTCCGGTCTGGCGTTCAAAGCCCCCAGAAACTGGTTGGCCACATCACTTATTTGCAGCCAATTGTCCGTGCCTTTGTTCTGTAGTTGCATTTCAAAACCTGAAGAGCTTCCAAACCCTTGGATACTTGGAGGTGTAAAATAAATAATATTTGCATTTTTGAAGGAGGCCGCTTGGGCATACAGTTGTCCCAAGGTGGCCTGAACGGACTGGGAATCTTCCTTCCGTTCGCTCCAGTCCTTTAACTTCATAATGGTAAAAGCATAAGAACCACCGTTTACCCTATTCAAAAGACTAAATCCTACCACGTTCATCCTAGCATCTATGATATCCATGGAACCGTAAATGGAATCCAGTTTGTCCACTGTTTTTTGGGTCTGCTCCAAGGTAGTCCCGGGAGGGAGGGAAACATTGGCAAAGATCATCCCCCTATCTTCATCGGGGACGAAGCCGGAGGGGGTTACCCTGAAGAGAAAGATTGCGAGCACACTGAAAACTATCAACATCAGTACCGTAATCCATTTGCGTTTGAGAAGAATGTTTACCGAGGATGTATATTTATTGGTAACGGCCGTAAATCCGGTGTTGAATGCGGTAAAGAACCGTTGTTTGATCCCTTTTTTATGTGCTTCCGAAGGGTTGTGCGGTTTTAGTAAAAGGGCCGCCAGTGCGGGACTTAAGGTAAGGGCATTGACCGCAGATATCAAAATGGCAATGGCCAGGGTAATCCCGAACTGCTGATAGAATACCCCTGCCGATCCCTGTATAAACGATACGGGAATGAACACGGCCGACATCACAAGGGTAATGGATATAATGGCCCCGGATATTTCTCCCATGGCCGTTTTGGTGGCCTTTTTAGCGGATTTGGCCCCTTCGTCCAATTTTGCATGGACGGCCTCTACCACAACGATCGCATCATCGACCACAATCCCGATCGCCAAGATCATGGCAAACAGGGTAAGCATGTTTATGGAATAGCCAAACAATTGCAAAAAGAAAAATGTTCCTACAATGGCCACTGGTACCGCAATGGCCGGGATAAGGGTAGACCTGAAGTCCTGTAAAAATAGAAATACCACAATGAACACCAGGATAAAGGCCTCTATCAGGGTCATGATTACGTGGTCTATGGACGCATCCAGAAAGTCCTTGGCATTGTACGGAATTACATAATCCACTCCTTTTGGAAAATCTGCCCGGCTTTCCTCCAAGATGGTCTGGATGTTATCAATAATCTCATTGGCGTTAGAGCCTGATGTCTGATAGATACCCACGGCAACCCCAGGATATCCCATGGCCAGGTTTTGGGTGCCGTAATTAAAGGCGCCCAGTTCTATGGAAGCGACATCCTTTAAGCGAAGAAAATTACCGTCGGGAGATGCCTTGAGTATAATGTCTTCATATTCGGTCACTTCCGATAGGCGTCCTTTGTATTTGATTACATATTCATAGATTCCTGTAGCGTTTTCACCTATTTTTCCAGTGGCCGCTTCCAGGTTCTGCTCCCTCAATGCAGCTTGGATATCTGCAGGAACCAGATTATAGGCCGACATTTTATCGGGGTCTATCCAGATTCTCATGGAATAATCCTTGGCACCAAATACGTTTACGTTCCCTACGCCTTCAATTCTTTGCAGTTTCGGTACGAGGTTGATCTTTGCATAGTTTTCGATAAAGGTCCCATCGAAATTCTTGTTCTTTGTGAAAAGCGAAAAGAACATCAGGGCACTGTTCTGGGCCTTTTGCGTGGTTACACCGGTATTGATCACGGCCTGTGGCAAAACGCTGTTTGCCCTGGCAACCCTGTTCTGAACGTTTACGGCGGCGATATCGGGATCCACTCCCAGTTTAAAATACACATTTATACTGGCCGTACCATCATTACTGGCGGAAGAGGTCATATAGGTCATGCCTTCCACCCCATTGATCTGTTCTTCCAATGGCACTACCACACTCTTTAGCACCGTCTCCGCGTTAGCGCCGGTATAGGTGGCAGTTACCTGTACGGTTGGGGGTGCAATTTCGGGATATTGTTCAATGGGCAGCGTAGTAAGCCCCAATATCCCCAGAATGACAATTATTACGGAGATCACCGTGGATAGAACGGGGCGGTCTATAAATTTTTGGAACATCTTGCGGTTTTTTGTTTGTTAGGATTTTGGGAGGGAACTTATTTTTTGGGAGCTATGGCCTGGCCATCTTTCAGTTTGGATACACCCTCGGTAACGATGGTTGTTCCGGGCTCGATTCCTTGTGTAATAATAAAATCCTTCTCCGTTTTAAAGGCAATATTTATGGGTTTGGCCGTGACGTTGTTGTCTTCCCCCAAGATATAGACCATTTTGTTTCCCTGTAGGTCCACTGTGGCCGTTTGTGGAATTACAAGGGCATTTTTAAAGGTAGAAGGTACTTTTACCTCTCCTGTGCTACCACTGCTCAAAAGTCCATCTGGATTGGGGAAATCCGCCCTGGCGTCCACACTTCCCGTGGCACTGTTGATGATGGTATTTACTACGGCAATAGTACCCTTTTTGTCATAGGTCTCTCCATTGATCATTACTAATTCCACTTTGGGCAGACTGTCCATGGAATATTGTTTTTTGAAGTCCAACAATTGTTTTTCGTTCAATGCAAAATAGGCCCGAACGGTATTTATATTGGCCACTACGGTCAACGGTTGGGCCATGGTGGAACTGACCAAGGCCCCTATTTTATAGGGCAAGGAACCGATATAGCCATTTACTGGGCTGGTGATACGTGAATAGTTTATGTTGGCCGCCACACTCTCATAGTTGCTTTTGGCTTGTTGCAGTTGCGCTTTAGCGGTCTCCAATTGTACGTTGCTTATGATGCCCTTCTCCACCAAGGGAACCAATTTGTCCACTTCTACCTGGGCTACGTTCACGGAAGCTTGTGCCGCCTTTGCATCTTGGTTCAGCGTTTGGGTCTCCAATTTGAACAGGAGTTGTCCTTTGGTCACTTTTTGACCCTCTTCTACATGGATCTCCTGTACGAACCCTGAAACTTTGGGCCAAATCTCTACGTTCTGCTCCCCTTCTATGGAAGCGGTATAGTTATTATATACGGTTATGTCCTCAGGTTGCAATTGTTTGACCTCCAATTGTGGTGCTTGCTGGGCTGCCTGCTGTTGCGGGGCATTTTTATCCCCGCAGGAAATAAGGGTGATTACCATAAAGGTCAAGAGGGTTGTCTTTTGATTTTTCATGTGATCGTAAAAATGATGTTAAGGTTTTGTTAATTCTGATGGTTCTGTAGTAAGCGAACTTTATTGATAAAAAATTATTCCTGCAGGGCCTTAAGGCTATTGATGGCTTTTAATAGGGTTCGTTCGCTATTTTCCAAATAATCCATATAGATTTTCTTTTTGGGTTCGTTTGATTTGGCTTTCTGCACATTGAATTTTTGATTGTATTCCAACATTTTTTTAAGGTTGATACTCTCTTGGGTTATCTTTTTAAGCTCCTGTTCCAATTTTGTCAGGAAGAAAGAATTTCGAATATTGAAATATCTTTTCCGATCACCGGATACCGTATAGTATTGTATTATCCCCAGTTTTAGGAGTAGGTTCAGGGCGGTGGATATGGAACTTTTACTGGCATTTCTTTTTTCAAGACAGTCCTCAAAGGTGAGGCCCTCTTTATCGGTAAGAACGAGAATGGCAAAAATACGTGCAGCAAGGGGGGGTAGGTTATACTGTCCCTCAAAGTGAACCCCTAATTCCTCCACTAATCTGTCCCTACATTCCTCTTTATTCATTTACATTAAAATTAGTTTGCAAATGTATAGATGGTTCGGTAATTACAAAACTAATAAAACTTAATTTTATGTTATTTTTTAGTGTGGCAAACAGTCTTTAAAATAAAGGGGGTTCTCCATAAATTTCGAACATGGCATATTTATGGAAATATACTGGCGGTTGTATCCCTCCTTATTTAACATGCATTTGTTAAGGGGGAGGCATTTTTATTAATTTTAACGGTTGACCTAATTGAAACTCGGACGAGTTCCGTTCCATACCAGATCAGAAAGAACTTTTGAACTGTTCCAAAAAGCGCACATCATTTTCGCTCAGCAGTCTGATATCCGATATCTGGTGCAGTAGCAAAGCTATTCTATCAATTCCCATTCCAAAGGCAAAGCCGGAATATTCCGTGGGGTCGATACCGCAATTTTTGAGGACGCTGGGATCCACCATACCACAGCCCATTATCTCCAACCACCCGGTTCCCTTGGTCATTTTATGATCGGTTTCCGTTTCCAGTCCCCAATATACATCCACTTCCGCACTGGGTTCGGTAAAGGGGAAATAGGAGGGCCTTAACCTGATCTGTGATTTCCCGAACAGTTCGGTCGTAAAGAACTGTAATGTTTGTTTCAGATCGGCAAAGGAAACATTTTTATCTATGTACAGTCCTTCCACCTGATGAAAGAAACAGTGCGAGCGTGCGGAGATTGCTTCGTTCCTATAGACCCTGCCCGGTGAAATGGTCCGTATTGGGGGTTTGTTATTCTCCATATAGCGCACTTGGACCGATGAGGTATGGGTACGTAAAAGAATGTCGGGATTCGTTTGCACGAAGAAGGTATCCTGCATATCACGGGCGGGATGGTACTCGGGCAGGTTGAGCGCCGTAAAATTATGCCAGTCGTCCTCTATCTCCGGACCTTCGGAAACATTGAACCCTATTCGCGAGAAGATATCGATAATCTGGTTCTTTACGATGGATATAGGATGGCGGGCCCCCAATTCCATGGGTTCTCCCGGGCGTGTAAGATCGCCGTAGACCCCTGTTTCCTTCGATTGGTTCTCCAAGGATTCCTTTAAAAGTGCCACTTTGCCCGTGGCTACTTCCTTTAATTGGTTCACTACCTGTCCGAACTCTTTTCTTTGATCGGAGGGAACGTTTTTAAATTCCGCAAAGTAATGGTTCAACAGTCCTTTTTTGCCAAGGTATTGGATTCGAAAGGCCTCTATGGCTGCGGGATTATCGGAAGTGAAATTTTCCACTTCCCGTATGTGTTGTTTAAGTTGATCTATCATGGGTTCTTTTACTCGATAATCGAGATTTAAATGCTCCGAAGCTTGCCTCGAATCAAAATGTTTTTCTTATAAAATGCCTCGTGGCACTGCCCGAGATGGTTTGCTTGGCTATCCGTCCTATTGATTTTACCCTATACGGGCCAAATACAATCTTCTTTTGAAAGCTTTTCTTGAATGGACAAATTTAAAATTTTATTGTCATCATAGCTATTGGAAGTACGATTTAAATGGGAAGTCGCCCCAAATTTTTAAAAAGTAAACGCAAATTATTCTGTGGGACTCTCTTCAATCGTTTGTTAAAGGATATTTTACCGGATCAAATAAAAAAACCGGTCCAAGAATTGCTTCAAGGGCCGGTTGGCAATGGTATTGTTGAGGATTGCTAAAAGTTAAGTTGGTATACCTCGTCCAACTCGCTATCGTTACTGATGTTCACTTCCAGATCTTTGACAATTCCGGTACTAAGGCCGTAGACCCAGCCATGTAGGTACAGTTCTTGGCCCTGTTTCCATACGTTTTGTACTATGGAGGTTTTTGCCAGATCGAATACCTGTTCCTTTACGTTGAATTCCACGAATTTATCGAATCTTTCCTCTTCGTTTCCAATGGCGTCCAACTCGCCTTTGTGAAGACGGTAGACATCTTTTATATGGCGGATCCAGTTATCGATAATGCCTACTGAGCTGTTGCCCATAGCGGCCTTGACGCCACCACAACCGTAATGGCCACAGACGATGACATGTTTTACCTTTAGCACGTTTACGGCGTAATCCAGTACGCTCAACATGTTCATGTCGCTATGTACCACCATATTGGCAATGTTCCGGTGAACAAAGACCTCGCCGGGCTGTGCTCCTATGATCTCGTTGGCAGGTACCCTGCTATCGGCACATCCGATCCATAGCAATGGCGGACTCTGGCCTTTTGCCAATCTTGCGAAATATTCCTGGTCGCCGGACAATTTTTCCGCTACCCATTCTTTGTTGTTCTCAATTATTTTTTTGTAAAATGTATCTGACATAATAATAGGGTTTAGTGTGAGCCCGCCTGCAGGGATACCCCGAAAAACTTTTTGAAGCTTTCAGGGTTTTCAATTATTCCGCGTTCGGATATTAGTTTAATTGTAATGTTCTTTTCTCTGGCCTTATAGGCAAAATCGTCCAATATCTCAAGAATGTCATAGTTCAATCGGATGGTTTTCCGCACATCGAGTTCAAGGAAGGTACCATGGGGAAGACTGTTCAATTCCCGAAGGATGGCCCCTTTGTTCAAAAAGGAAAGTTCTTCCGCCAAGGTCATCTTTACCTGTGGCTGATCTCCATTACTTTCCACAATGTGCAAGAAGTGGGAATTTTTATAGTTGTTGATTAGGATAGTCGTAATTCCAACTGCTAGACCTAATCCGATCCCAACCAGCAGATCGGTAAATACAACGCCTAAAACGGTTACTATAAAGGGTAAGAACTGTTCTTTTCCCAGTCGGTACATATCCCTGAACATGGAAGGCTTTGCTAATTTGTATCCCACGATCAGCAATATTGCCGCCAAAACGGCCAGAGGGATTTCATTCAACAAGCGGGGTATGGCCACAACGGCGAGGATCAAAAAGAAACCGTGCATAATGGTGGAGGCTTTGCTTTTGCCGCCGGACTGCACATTGGCGGAGCTCCTTACGATCACCTGTGTGATGGGAAGGCCCCCGATCAATCCTGACATCATATTACCCGCACCTTGTGCAAAAAGTTCCCGGTTGGTGGGGGTGACCCTTTTTTCGGGATCTAACTTATCAATGGCTTCCACTGAAAGCAGGGTTTCCAAACTTGCCACTATGGCAATGGTTATACCGGTTATCCACACCTGCGGATCGGTGATGGCTCCAAAATTTGGAAGGGTAAACTGTCCAAAAAAGGCCGCGGCATCCTCTGGTTCCGGTACGGATACCAAATGCTCTGGAGAAATGGCCAAAGCACCGTTGGAAGCAAAGAGCAACTGGAACACGATTCCCAGGGCGACTGCGACCAAGGGTCCCGGAATTACGGTAAATATAAAATGTTTCTTGGAAAGTACTTTCTCCCAAAAAAGGAGAATGGCGAGGGAAATCAATGTCACCACCACAGCGCCGGTCGAAATGAAATCCAGCATGTTGAACAGGGCAGAGAAGGTATTTTCACCGTCCCTCTCCATGAAATCCATGTCGCCTTCATAGTCATTGTCATAGCCCAAAGCATGGGGAATCTGTTTTAAAAAGATGATGATCCCAATGCCCGCCAGCATTCCCTTGATCACAGAAGAAGGAAAGTAGTATCCTATAACTCCCGCCCTAAGGGCCCCTAGTATAATTTGGATGGCCCCTCCAATGATCACCGCCAACAGGAAGTTCTCAAAACTACCCAATGTGGCAATGGCACTCAGTACGATTACGGCGAGTCCCGCTGCCGGACCACTAACTCCAAGGGAAGCCCCACTGAGGGAACCGACAACGATACCGCCGACAATACCGGCGATCAACCCTGAGAAGAGGGGAGCGCCACTCGCCAGCGCAATTCCCAAACATAGGGGCAGTGCAACGAAAAAGACTACGATACTCGCAGGCAGATCCTGTTTTAAGTGTTTGAACATTTTTTTAATATATTTTTGCTCCAGATTTTAAAAAACCGGGAGTTATTGAACTTATGAAGATTGTTGAGTGTGTGGTCTAGCAGTATCCTAGCTCGGGTGGGGGAAGTGGGATTTCCAAGCTGTAATTTGAAATGCTGATTTTCCTAAGTTTAAAGGCCCTTTGATTGGGGAGTAAGAGCGAAAAAGAAGGGATGCCGTATTTATAGAAAACCATTTTTTTTTCGCCGAAATCCTTTTTGCCCTGATCATGGTTTTCCTCCTCTGTAAGATTGGTCATGACCACTGTCTGCCCATCCCTTTCCACCAGTGTGATCACCGAGGGGGCAAATATGGCAAATAACCATATAGAGAGCATAAAAGTAAGAAGAAACGACTTCATTAATGCAAAAACGGCTTTTTGCAAAGATACAGGGTTTGTACGGATACTGTGTTAATAATATTTTAAAAATCCTTGGGTATCCAATAAATAGACCTTTTATAATCCCTTTTGCTGCTAGTCAAGATGATAGATTTCCATAATGCCCTTGAGGATTCCCTCAAAATCTATTTTAAGATCGATCAGTCTGCCTGTATGTACGTCAAATACCCACCCGTATACCTTTAGGCCCCGATCTCTGTACGCCTTTTGAACGGCAGCGGTCTTGATAAGGTTTACACATTGCTCCTGCACATTGAGCTCCACAAGACGGGAATACTTTTTTTCCTCGTTGGCAATGGCCGCTAGTTCATGTCGATGAAGTCGGTATACGTCCCTGATGCTCCTTAGCCACGGGTTCAAAAGGCCCAGATCCTCCGATTGCATTGCCGCTTTAACCCCGCCGCAGGCGTAGTGTCCACATATTACAATATGTTTTACCTTGAGATGGTAAACTGCATAGTCTATAACGGACAGTGCATTCAGGTCGGTTCCTATGACCATGTTCCCAATATTCCTGTGTACAAAGACTTCCCCGGGAACCGCTCCCATAAGTTCCTCAGCGCTTACCCTACTGTCGGAACAGCCAATATAGAGCATTTCGGGATTTTGGCCTTTTCCCAGTTCTTCAAAAAACGATGCATTCGTATCCAATTTATCTTGGACCCATTTCTGATTGTTATTAAAAATCTGGGCAATGTCCATTTCGCATTTTTAGGTTAATTTACTGTCTTTCCCAAGTTGCGTTCCGAACGGACCAAAGGCCATCGAGATGGTATGCCATTTTCCTTTAAAGGTCTAGCGGTCAGAATTTCAGTTTATAAGGGAACAAGTAAACAGCATGGAAAAGGTCCATGAATGTTCATAGTGTGCCTAAAAATCCCTTATCTGTTTTATTCCAGCCGATGGCAACCAACCGGTCTTCCCGTCAAGAAGCTCAATTTTGTTCCAATCCCCCAAGGAATCCAATACGTTCACTTTGGTACCTTCATGGATCCTAAAGGTTTCCTGGCTCCTATTGTTGGGTTCGGATTTTACGATTATTTCATCCTTAAAAACGATTGCGGGCCTGTCCGCCTTAAAAACGGTATATCCATTATATGCAAGCGCTATGGACAGTACCGATAACGCAAAACAAATAAAGGCACTAACAAAGGCAATTCTTTTATGGGTAGTATACGAGGCAAAATGGAAGGCCAGGTAGAAAAGCACAAAAAGGATCATCAAGGTGACCGCGGCATAGCTCCATTGCTCAAAGGAAAGAAATCCTGTTATTCCCTCAAAGATCCTGCCCAATCCTGTTCTAGGAGTGGGAACGATAGCGTCCAGGGTCATGTTTTTGGCATATCCTAGATTGGTGGTTATTTCAGGGTCGTTAGGCCTTAAAAGCAGCGCTTTTTCATAATAGTAGATACTTGGGGCAATCTGGTTCGTTTTGTAGTAGGCGTTCCCAAGATTGAAATAGAGTTCAGGGGAATGTTGCCCGTTCCCGATTATTTCCAAATAATTTTCGATGGCCTTTTCATATTCGCCCGAATTATAGGCGGTGGTGGCATTGTTGAACAGGGCCTCATTTTGCGCATTTGCCCAAAATGATATCAGGATAAATATTAAAGATACGATTCCCTTCATCTGTGCATTCTATTGTTCCATTGCTCCGTTTCCAGAGTTCCTATAACTGTTTGTCCATTTGCGAAATGACCTCGCTCGCCCTACTATAGTCCTCTTGCATCTGTACCACGGAAAAAGGGCTGTACCTTGCCAGCTCACAGTTTTCCAACAATGCTATAAATTCGTCCACAACCATTTTATCCACCCTTCTTTCTTCCAGCAATGCGGCGATTTTGTCCTTGCTGAATTCCGAGGTCTCTATTTTGAGCTTTGCCTTTAAGTAGTTGTGCAATGCTTTCTCCAGTGCAATATAAAAGGTTTCCTTGTTCCCCAAGGCCTTTTTGGCTTCCGAAAGATATTTCCTTGCCAATCGGTTGGCCTTTTTTATTCTGTTCCCTACCACATCACTTGCGATCGCCTTACGTTTTTTTCCGAGTATGATGGCAGCGGGGATAAGCAGCAGGGGCAACAACAGCCACATAAAAAATCGGCCGGAGGCAAAAAAATAGTTCGACCCAATAGGGAACAGATCGGTGTTGGTCTTTATAAAATTAAACTGTTGGCCCGTTGCCACTACCGCTTGTTTGTTGGTGGCTGACACTGCGCTGGAAGGATCTGTTCCGGAAGAAGTTGGGCCTTCTTCCACGTTTACCATAATTTCCTTGGATCCAAGGGTGATATATTTTTCCGAATCCGGGTCGAAATAGCTGAAGGAGATAGGCGGAATGGGATATTTTCCCTTAAAGGCCGGCACTATGGTGTATTGGTTGCTCACCTTTCCCTCCATGCCCGAAAGGGTTGTGCGGACGTCCTCCTTAAATTCGGGTTCATATACTTCAAGGGCACTCGGCAGGCTTGGTTCGGGAAGTTGGAAGAGCTTTAGATTTCCCTTTCCACTGACCTGTACCACCGCTTGTAACGATTCCGAAGCATTAAGGCTTGTCTTGCTCGTATTCACGGAAAAATCGAATTGCCCCACGGCACCACTAAAGTTGTCCGGTTTACCGGCGGTTGGGAGCTCTTTTACGTCAATGGTACGCATTCCTGCTGATACGGTAAGGTTGGTGGAGGTAAACACCCTTCCCCCAAAAAAATCCCGTTTGTTGGTGGGCACATCCACCGTCACCTCCAAGGAGAGTGGTTCCAGTTCCAGCTTTCCACTTTTTTGGGCATACAGAACCACCCTCTTAAGAATTACATATCTATATGTTTTGCCGTTGTAGGTTCCGCTCTGTACGGTAAATTTGGTGACAGGCATATCTTGGCTCCAAAAATTGTTATAGGTCGGATTGTCCAAGGCCCTAAAATTGGAAACATTAATGGAAGGGCTAACATAGAGCTTGTATACCACACTGATGTCTTCATTTATATAAGGATTGGTTTTGGAGACCTCCGCCACCAAATGAAGGTTTTCATCAGCGATGGCATCTGCGGTGGCTTCTTCGCCTGGCCTGTCCACCGCAGCCGTTACCTCTACCTCTTGCGGAAGGGATTTGTAGGTCTTCCCATCGATGGAAATGGTTGCCTGTGCTATGGTAAACTTGCCCCTTGCGGTGGGCATAAGGACATAGGAGTAGGTCTTGGAGTAACTTTTAACCCCGTTTATCCAAGAGGAACTGATCGATTGTGAAGGCCCCATAATCACCCTAAAGCCTTCAAAATCGGGTGGATTGAAATTATCGCCATCCTTGTTCATGGCAAAATCGATGCGCAGACGTTCATTGATGCCCAATTTGTCCTTGCTCAATTTTGCCTCAAATGTAACCCCCTCCTGGTCCTGTGCGCTGCTGTTGAACGCAAGGATGAAAAGGGCAATGAATGCCAAATAATGTCTGACCATGGTACCCATTACCAATCTTTTTCATTTTTTACCTTCACGCCTTTCACTTTTTGGGCATCAATTTTTTCCTTCACCTTCTTTTCTTCGTTCTGCATGGCCTCCAATAGGTTTTCTACCTGTTGAGGGGAAAGTTGATTGGGGCGGGGCTGTTGTTGCTGTTGATCATTGGGCTGTTCCCCTTCGCCCGGTTTTTTCTGTGGATCCTGTTTTTGATCGCCTTCGCCCTCTTTCTTTTCGTCTTCTTTGTCCTTCTGGTCCCCCTTATCTCCTTCGTCCCCTTGATCTTTTTTCTGGTCGTTCTTTTGGTCCTTGCTATCTCCTTCGTTCTTGTCCTTCTCCTTTTGATCTTCTTTGTTCTGATCGTCCTTATTATCCTGGTTCTTATCGTTTTTCTTTTCTTCGTCCTGTTGTTTTTTCAGGAGCTCCTTCGCCAATGCCAGATTGTAACGCGTCTCTTCGTCGGTGGGATCGTTCCGCAGGGCCTGTTTATAGGCTTCCACTGCCTTTTCGTATTGCTTTTCCTTCATAAAGACATTGCCCATATTGTGGTATGCCTTGTGTTTGTCGGCTTTGTCCGTAGCCAGTTCCCCTGCTTGCTTAAATCTGGAAAAGGCCTCGTTGTAGGTCTCGTTTTCATAGTAGGCGTTACCTAGATTATAGGGTGCCGCCGCATTTTCGGTGCTTTTGGCGATGGCTTTCCTATATTCGGCCTCGGCCGTTACGAAATGGCCTTCCGAAAGTTCCTTGTTGCCTTCCCAAGTATGGTTTTTGGAGGTGCGCAGCGCCTTTTCCCTTTCTGCATCCTTTTCCTGCGCATGGCCCGGTAATACAAAAAGGAAGGGTACCATACAGGCTATGTAGATCCTAAACATTCTCTTTTTCATTGAACAGGTTTAACTTTTGTAGCCATTTGGTCTTTCTCTCCAGCAGGAATATATCTAAGAACAATAATAACAATCCGGCTCCCAAAAACCATTGAAATTGATCTTTGTATTCAGCAAACTGCTTTGCCTCAAATTCCGTTTTGTCCATTTGGTCCAATTGCCCCTTTATGAAGTCTACCGCTTCTTCTGTATTGGAACCGTTAACATAGCCTCCATTCCCTTCACTGGCAATCTCTTTAAGGATATCTTCATTTAATTTGGTGATGACCACCTCGCCTTGGGCATCTTTTTTAAGGCTTTCCACGATTCCGTTCCTTTTGATCGGAATGGGCCCGCCCCTTAGTTGTCCGACCCCTATTGTAAATATTCGAATTCCTTTGTCCACCGCATTGGATACCGCGTCCATGGTAGTGCCTTCGGAGTGATCTTCCCCATCGGAGATGATAAAGAGCACCCTATTGGTCTGCTGGTCGTCGTCATAATAGGTAGTGGCCAGGTCAATAGCCTCATTTATGGCCGTCCCTTGGGAGGAGAGCATATCGGTATTCATGCTCTGTAGGAACATTTTTGCCGCCCCATAGTCGGTAGTAATGGGCAATTGTGGAAAGGCTTGGCCTGCATATGCGATGATCCCTATTCGATCGCTTGCCAATTGGTTAATGATTTCAGAAACCAATCTTTTGGTCTTTTCCAATCTGTTGGGGGCAATATCCTCGGCCAACATACTCTTTGATACGTCCACTGCAAATACAATGTCCACACCCTCTCTTTTTACGGTTTCCAGTTTGGTCCCTATTTTGGGATTCACCAGCCCCAAAATTAAGCAGGATAGGCCCAATAAAAGAAAAATAAGTTTTAAAGTTGACTTAAAGTTTGATCTGGTTGGGGCCAATCGCTTTAATAAGGGCAGATCGGCAAACTTATTCCGTGTTCTCTTTTTCCAGATCTGAAGCGCCACAAAAAGGACCACCATCACCGGAATAAGGAACAATAAGTAGAAATATATTTTTTCGTCTAACTGCACCATAATTATATAAAACTCCTAAATAATGTGTTTCGCAATAACCATTCGAACAACAACAGGCCTAGTGCCAGAAGCACCCAAGGCCTAAATTTTTCCTCGTATTGATAATATTTGAATTCCTCTACCTCTGTTTTCTCCAGTTTGTTGATCTCCTCATAGATCGCCTCCAGCTTGTCGTTGTTGGTGGCCCTAAAATATTCGCCCCCGGTCACATCCGCTATGTTTTCCAATAATTTCTCGTCAATTTCCACCTGTCTCATCCCATATCTGAAGGAACCGTCCGGATTATAGGAAATGGGGGTAAGGGCATTGCCATTGGTGCCGATCCCTATGGTATAGGTCTTGATGTCGAACTCTACTGCCAGTTCGGCCGCGGTCTGTGGTTCTATAAAGCCGGAATTGTTCACACCATCTGTCAGTAGTATGATTATTTTGCTCTTTGCCTTGCTTTCCTTCAGCCTGTTGACAGCGGTGGCCAGTCCCATTCCAATGGCGGTCCCATCGTTCAATTGTCCGTAGGTAATCTCCTTTAGTGCACCCAGTACTATTGACTTGTCGCTGGTGATGGGCGTCTGGGTAAAACTTTCCCCGGCGTACACAACAAGGCCTATCCTATCGTTGGGACGTTTCCGGATAAAATCGGATGCCACTTCCTTAAGTGCCACCAACCTGTTGGGTTTTAGATCCCTTGCCAACATACTGGAGGAAACGTCAATGGCCATTACGATATCTATGCCCTTTGTGGTCTTGGTCCTAGAGGATATGTCCTCGGTCTGTGGCCTGGCCAAGGCGATAATAATGGCCGCAAGCGCCAATAGGCGAAATACGAACAGAATAGGTTTTAAGCGCGGGAGAAGGCTATCCTGGGAAAATCCCTTGATACTGGAAATCCGTAGGGATGCGGTCTCTTCCTTTCGCTTCAGAATATACCATACCACCGCTACCGGTAGCAATAACAGCAACCAGAAGAACTGTGGGTGGGTAAATTGAATATTGTCCATCATCTATGATCCTGTTTTTACTTCCACCGAATGTACGATCCTATCGACAATCCGTTCCGCATATTCGTCCCCTTCCAGCCATGTCATGATCAACTGCTGTTGGAACCCTTTGCCGCCAAAATTTAAAATAAGATATTTTCCGTTGACGGCTTCCGCGGATTCGGGAACCTGAAATTTTCCACTACCGTATATTTTGAGCCCAACGGTTCCGGACACAGTGGTAAATTCTTCCTGTTTGGTAGTCATGTTCTTGGCGCCCTGCGCTTCAAAGCTTTTAAATATCTGTTCCAAGGAAGCTTCAATATCCGGTTCGGCGTCCGGGGAGTTGAATATGACAGACGTGGTCCCCACCGTAAAGAGGCCTATGGAGCTCCTGTACATAAAGGAGGCCATATCCTTCACAACTGCCTTGGTTTCCGGTGGCAGTTTTACCTCTTGGCGCAGCAGGACCTTAGGGGTCTCCAAAGATATTGGGGGATAGCCATAAGTGCTCCTTACCCATTCCCCCTCCAAAAGTTCCTTTGTGGGATGTCCAAGGACGGTATCCTTAACGTAGCCAAAGCCATAATAAGCGATGGCAACAGTGGTGGAGACCAGAAGGACCCCGGAGAAAATGGCCGCCGCCATGAGCCATTTTTTGCGTTGTTTCCTATGGGCAAGTTCTTCCAGGTATGCTTCGTTCAACATCAATTCCTCCTCATCCGGTTCAGGGAGTGCCTCCTTGGTCTTGATCACTATTTGTTCTACGGCTTTCCTGTCCATTTCCGCAGCTGACATCTCCGGTCTGGACCGGGCAAACTTAACCAGATCTGCGGTCTGAAGGACCTTTTTAAATTGACCGATGGTTTCGTTGTCCAATTTTAGCTCGCCGGCATCCCTAAGCAGCTCCAACCTTTCGATCAGTTGGTCCGTTGTGCTTTCCAGGGCATGTACGTGCACATCCTCCTCTAGATAGGAACGCACTATGGTAGTGAGTTCGGAATAGTACTGTTTGTACTCGTCCTGAATGATATATTTGGAATTTTCCAGTCGTTTTAGCTCCAAAAGCGCCCTATCATAGGGAGGCAACAGAGCTTCTTTCTCTTTTTCCGTAAGCGGCTTCTTTCGGATAAAAAACCAAAAGACCAGTCCGCCGATCACTACCAGTCCCAAAATAATGTATAAAATGGTAAGCCAAAGCCCCAGGTTGCTCTTTTCCACCACCAAAAGGGGTTTTATGTCGTACATTTTTTGGGCAAGGGTATCTACGGGCACGGTGGCCACCCCTACTTGTACCGAGTCCGTAAAAAAGGTTCTGTCGTCCACCAATATTTTTTGGCGGGGCAGGGTATAGGAACCAGAATCGAATTGGGTAAGGGCATATATTTTTTGGAGCGCTATCCTGTCCCGTTTCCTTACCGTATCCGTTTTTAACGCTTCCACCATTTCCAGCGGGGCAAATGACGGAGCTTCAGGAAAGGTTACAACGGAGGTGGAATCTGCTTCCACTTGTACGGTAAACTTTATCTGTTCCCCTATTTTGATGGAAGTGGTATCCACTATTGAGGTCACGGAGGGTGCCTTTTGTGCGAGCGCCAGGCAGGGGAATAGGCATAGCAGGGCCCATCCCTTTTTGAGGATATGGATATGTGCAAATAAAGTGTTCTTGATCTTAAATTTTCCCATAGGTACTGTTATCCCCTTCGCTTAAAATAGCCCAATAATTTCTTTACATAACTTTCATCTACCCTGGAACTCAACACACCACATCCGGATTTGGTAAAGGTATCCACAAAATAGGCTACCCTTTCTCTGTTGAATTTCCCGTACGCCAACCTGACCTTCTTGGATTGGGTGTTCACCAATCGTACGTCCCCGGTTTCGGCGTCCAACATTTGGACCATTCCAAGATTGGGAATGTTCTCTTCCCGTTCGTCAAAGATCCGTATCCCGGTCACATCGTGTTTCTTGCCGGTAATCCGCAATGTCTGCTGGTACCCATCATCCATAAAATCGGAAAGAACAAAGACAATGGCCTTCTTCTTCATTACGTTGGTAAGGTATTTTAGGGCTACGGAAAGGCTGGTTTTTTGACTTTTTGGCTCAAATTCCAACAATTCCCTGATAATGCGCAATACATGGGTCTTCCCCTTTTTAGGGGGTATGAAAAGTTCTATTTCATCGGAAAAAAGGATTAGGCCCACCTTATCATTGTTCTGAAGGGCCGAAAAGGCCAATGTGGCCGAAATTTCTGTGATCACCTCCTTTTTGAACTGGTTGGTGGTGCCAAAATACTCGGAGGCACTCACATCCACAACGAGCATCATGGTCAGTTCCCGTTCCTCTTCGAAGACCTTTACAAATGGTTCGTTGTACCGTGCGGTAACGTTCCAGTCTATGGACCTAACATCGTCCCCAAATTGATACTGCCTTACCTCGCTGAAGGTCATGCCCCTTCCCTTAAAGGTGGAATGGTATTCCCCACCAAAGATATGGTCTGAAAGACGCCTGGTCTTTATTTCAATTTTACGTACTTTTTTGAGTAGTTCTTTCGTATCCATTGGCCAAATTAGCTTTTTGTTCCCATAGGGGGAACGGTTCCAGTTTAAGGTCGGTGTCTTTTAAAACTAGAAACTATGGGCAAGGCACTATGGCACTTCAATTTCATTGACGATCTTGTTGATGATCTCTACGGAAGTAACGTTTTCTGCTTCTGCTTCATAGGTAATGCCAATTCGATGTCTGAGGACATCGTGGACTACGGCGCGTACATCCTCTGGCACAACATATCCCCTTCTTTTGATAAAGGCGTAACATTTGGCCGCATTGGCCAAATTGATGCTACCACGGGGGGAAGCGCCAAAATTGATCAAGGGCTTTAGATTTTCAAGTTTGTATTTTTCGGGATAACGGGTCGCAAAGACGATATCCAAAATGTACTTTTCTATTTTTTCGTCCATGTAGACCTCACGCACCGCCTTTTGGGCAGAAAGAATCTGGTCTACGGAAACAACGGCGTTTACATTTTCATAGGAACCTTTAAGGTTTTGGCGCATGATAAGCTGTTCCTCGTTCAGTTTGGGGTAGTCGATCACGGTCTTCAACATAAACCGGTCTACTTGGGCTTCCGGTAGGGGATAGGTACCTTCCTGTTCTACAGGGTTCTGGGTGGCCATCACCAAAAATGGACGGTCCAAAATAAAGGTTTTGTCCCCAATGGTCACTTGTTTTTCCTGCATGGCCTCCAAAAGTGCCGATTGAACCTTGGCAGGGGCACGGTTTATCTCATCCGCCAGTACAAAATTGGCAAAAATGGGTCCTTTTTTAATGGAAAAATCATTGACCTTCATATTGTAGATCATGGTGCCCACCACATCGGCAGGCAATAGGTCCGGTGTAAACTGTATCCTGCTGAAACTACCGTGGACCGCTTTTGCCAAGGTGTTTATCGCCAAGGTCTTTGCCAAGCCCGGAACCCCCTCCAATAGGATATGTCCCTGTCCAAGAAGCCCTATCAACAATCGTTCGACCATATATTTCTGACCTACGATCACCTTGTTCATTTCCAACATGAGCAGGTCGATAAAAGCGCTTTCTTTCGCAATCTTCTCATTCACCGCACTGATATCAACAATAGTATTTTCTTCCATAAACTTTTTTTGATTAATACCTGCGTAAAAATAGGGATTAAATATGCCGCAAATTGAAGATTTATTTATTTAATGCTTGTTAATGATTGGTTAAAAGTTATGGATACCCTATATTTTTATGAAGTATTTAAGGGAATTATTTTCTAAATTCACCCACCTATGAAAAATTCCATTTGTTATTCCAAAATTATTGCTGGAACCATGGGTTGGGGCAGCTGGGGAAAAGGGCTTTCCACTTCCCAAATGGCCGGCCTTTTGGAACATTGCCTCCATAATGGCATCACTACTTTTGACCATGCCGATATCTATGGGGATTACACCAACGAAGGTGAATTTGGAAAGGCCCTATTGGACAGTGGCCTGAAAAGGGAAGGGATACAGCTGATCAGTAAATGCGGCATCCAACTTTTGGGCGGAGCCAGAAGGAACCCTTTAAAATATTACGAGTATTCCAGGGAGTATATTATACGGTCGGCGGAAAGGTCACTGGAATGCCTTGGAACGGATTATCTGGACCTGTTTCTTTTACATCGCCCCAGTCCGCTTATGGATCCCCACGAAATTGCAGAGGCCATACTAGAACTGCAGAAGCAAGGTAAGATCAGGGAGTTCGGGGTCTCCAATTTTACCCCATCCCAAATGGCACTTTTAGAGTCTGTCATTCCCATAAGCGCCAACCAGTTGGAATTTTCCCTTACCGAAAATGCCGCTATGTACAATGGTAGTTTGGACGCTGTTCTGGTTTCTGGGGCTGCGGCGATGGCTTGGAGCCCATTGGGGTCTTATTTCCGGACGGAAGATACCCGTAGGGAGCGGATACGGAAGGTACTTTTGAAACTTACTAGCAAATATGGCGCTACAGAGGACCAGTTGTTGCTGTCATGGATCCTGAGGCACCCTGCCAAGGTATACCCCGTGGTGGGGACGGCCTCCAAGGAACGATTGACCGATGCTGGGAACGCCTTGAAAATAAAGATGGAGACGACAGATTGGTTTGCCCTTTTGGCTGCCGAACAAGGTCATGAAGTGCCATAGGGCAAAATAATAAACGGCCAAAATATAACAGGACATGGAAAATAAATTGGCATTGATCACAGGCGCCAGTAGTGGGATAGGGGAGGCCACGGCCCGACTCTTTGCCGCCAATTCAATCGATTTGGTGTTATGTGGAAGGAGACAGGAAAAATTGGACGATCTAAAGGCCGAACTGGAAAAGCGGGTAAGGGTGCATACCCTCTGTTTTGATGTTCGTAATAAAGAAGCCGTTACATCCGCCATAAAATCCCTTCCGCCCTCTTTTTCGCAAGTTGATATGCTGATCAACAATGCCGGAAATGCGCATGGGATGGAGCCTATCCATGAAGGAAATACGGATGATTGGGATGCCATGCTGGATATCAATGTAAAAGGACTTTTATATGTTTCCAAAGCGATAATTCCGCAGATGGTTTCCAGAAAATCGGGGCATATCATACATATTGGCTCTACGGCGGGAAAGGAGGTATACCCCAACGGGAATGTATATTGCGCTAGTAAACATGCGGTGGATGCCCTTGCCAAGGGAATGCGGTTGGACCTGAATCCCTATGGGATAAAGGTGGGGGCCGTAAATCCGGGGATGGTGCGCACCGAATTTAGCAATGTGCGGTTTAAAGGGGATACCCAACGGGCCGACAACGTTTATAAAGGCTTCCTTCCACTGGAGGCCAGTGATGTTGCGGATGTCCTGCTTTTTGTGGTCACCAGGCCGTACCACGTGAACATTGCGGACCTACTGCTATTGCCCACGGCCCAAGCCAGTAACTACCTAGTCAATAAAAAGGGATGATCAATAAACGCCTTCTTGTTAAAAATCTGCTCTCCCATAACGATGAGAACAGTTTTTATGACAAAAAGCGGTTTGTGGACATAGGCCAGCGGGAAGGCAAGGGGAAATTTTTAAAACATGTATGTGCCCTTGCCAACAGCAATCCCTTCAATAATTCCTTTATTGTGATAGGGGTACAGGACGAGGACAACAAAATTGTAGGGGTGGATTTCTTTGATGACAGCAAGATCCAAAACTTGGTCAATGCCTATTTGGATAATCCGCCCCTCATCTCCTATGAGAATATTCCCTTTCCCCATTTGCCGGAAGGCAAAGTGGTGGGACTTGTGACCATACGATCTAATGGCAAGGTCTGCTCACTTAGGAAGAACATTTGGAAATATTATGGAGGTTCGGTTTTTTTTAGGGAGGGCAGTATCAGTATGCCAAAGGCGTACAATGTGGTCCTAAGGGACATCAACTCGGAAACGGTGGCCACCTTGGAGCTGCACGCACGAAACAATATAGAGCTTACCTTGGACGGGGTGATCGACTTTATCAACAACAGGCACAAAGATCTCTCCAGTAGTTATAAAGTATTTAAGGAACAGTTCGTGGTCTGTTGGGCGGGCACCCATAAAAAAGTAAGGGGAGAGGTCTTTTATTCGAGGGTGGACGTGGAATTGATCAACGAACAGGTAAAACTATTTTATTCTGCCCTGGACGAGGTGGCCATTTTTGTGGATGAACATTCTTTTACCACTACCGAATACGTACAATTGGGCCTGGGGTCCCAACAAAAATATTATCCCTTGGAAAGGGTGTCCATTTCCTTTTCCGACAATGGCACCTATCAGATCAATAGCGAACTCATCTTTGAACCGCCCCTTTACGATCGGAAAACCCTTCACCATATCTTTAATGCCAATAATGCCCTTTTATTAAAACTCCAGCGGAAAATAGGTCTGACCCCCAATGAAACGGTAGACCTTAAAAATCTTCCTGCCACCTACCTGATCTGCTACCTGAACGGTTTTGAGGAAGCAAAGGAAATCATGGAGGGGGCGCGGGAGGAACTTAAGGCGACGGACCAAGAGGCCTATAGATCGCTAAAGGAATCGCTGAGAATATTGCGAAAGGTCAAATACAATTAAATAACATCTAAATAACATCCAGATCTCCAGCACTGGGTAGGGCGGGAATAGCGCCATAATTTGTAGTGGTAATGGCCCCGGCCCTATTGGCCACCGCTACAAAGGAGGTGAAAAGCCCCATATCTTCCAATAGTCGACCGGTATTTTCCAATAAGGACAGCTGTTGCAAAAGACATCCGATAAATGCGTCGCCAGCACCGGTCGTGTCCACCGGAACTACCTTGATCGAAGGTACCTGCGTTTTGGCAATGGGAGTGCTTACGAAGGTGCCCTCTCCCCCCAAGGTAATGGTGAGGGCCTTGGCGCCCACGTTATGAAGAAAATTACATGCCGCTTCCAGATCCCCTTTTCCGGAAAGCAACTTGGCCTCCTCCAGACTGAACTTGCACAGATCCGATTTTTCAATGAAAGGCAGGCATTTTTTGATAAACTCCCCCTCATTGCCCTTCCAAAGGTCTGCCCTAAAATTGGGGTCGAAACAGATAAAGGCCTCTTTTGAGAGGGCATCGAAAAAATAATGTTTATAGGCTTCTTCCAAATGGCCGCCCAAAAGGGCCGTTGCCGCCCCAAAGTGAAGGATGTTGCCCTTAAAATGTTCCTTCAGTCCAGGGTCGTAGGAAAGCTCCCTGTCCGCACCACGGCTGAACACAAAATCCCTTTCCCCATCCCCGGCGAGGGAAACAAAGGCCAAAGTGGTAAAGGTCTTGGACCGCTGTACAAAAGAAATGTCTACCTGGTGTTCTTCTAAAATGTCCAACAGGAAGGTGCCAAAGGGGTCCTTTCCGACACTGCCCACAAAAGCGCTTTCGCCTCCCAGTTTTGCAATGGCACAGGCCACATTGGCCGGGGCACCCCCGGCTTTTTTGGTGAAGACGTTCGCTTTGGAAAGATCGCTGCCCTGTTTTTCGGCCACAAAATCTATCAGCAATTCCCCAATACAGTATACCTTTTTCACGGTTCAAAAATTTGTTACGGTGCATTCCATCCCAGCTCAGCTGCCATGGACGCTTTTTTGTTATAAAGCTAAAATAGAAAGAAAACGGCAGTTATGGCCAAAATACGCCATCCGAGAAAAAATCTTTCCGTGCACGATCCTTACCCACATTTGGAATTGCCACAATCCTTACAGGCCAAACAGCCTTCTTGATAGATAAGGTTCTCGGAACCGCAATTGCCGCAGCACTGTCCCTTCGCCTCCGTCCCATCGGCCACATAACGTTTAAGGGCCCGGGCCACACCATTTTTCCAGGTGTTGATCGATTCGCTGTCCAATTGCAGACTGTTGATGAGGTCCACCACCTTATGGATGGGCATGCCATGACGAAGGGTACTGGATATCAATTTGGCGTAATTCCAGTATTCTGGGTTGAATTTGTGCGATAGTCCCTCGATAGTGGTCTTATACCCCCTTTTGTTGGTGTATTGGAAATCGTATCGGGAAGAACCGTTGGCATCCCTATTTTTGATGATGAGGCCATTGTTTACCCAGCGCGGAATGAGTATGCCATCTTCATCATCCGCCATTCCCGTGAATATTTCATAGGGCCTGCCATCCATAATGCCAATAAAGGCGATCCATTTTTCCTTGTTGTTCTGTAGCCTGACAATATCCGCTTCCAAGACTTGGGGCCTTTTGGTGGAAAAGGCTGTAGGCTGTGCCAGACTACTGTCACTTTTGGGTTCATTGGATATCAAAACTCCCGATCGGGAGCCGTCCCTATATACGGTAACGCCCTTACATCCCGTCTCCCATGCCTCCATATAGAGTTGTCCCACCAATTCTTCGGTCGCATCGTTGGGCAAATTTATGGTGACGCTGATGGAATGGTCCACCCATTTTTGCACAGCTCCCTGCAGCCTTATTTTGCTTAGCCAATCCACATCGTTGGAAGTGGCCTTGTGGTAAGGTGAGAGCCGTACCAGGTTTTCAAGTTCCGCCGGGGTATAGTTTTTAGACGGATCGTAACCCTTTTTTTCCATCCAATGTTTGAACCCATGGTGAAAGACCACATATTCTTCCCAGGAATCGCCCACTTCATCCACGAAATCGACCCTTACTTCCTTATCGTTGGGGTTCACCTTTCTTCGGCGTTTGTAAACGGGAAGGAAAACGGGCTCTATACCAGAGGTGGTCTGTGTCATAAGGCTGGTGGTACCGGTTGGCGCTATGGTAAGCAGGGCTATGTTCCTACGGCCGTGTTCCAGCATCTCATAGTACAGTTTCTCGTCCGCCTCCTTGATCCTAAGTATAAGAGGGTTGTTTTGCTCCCTTTCGGAATCGTACAGTTCAAAAGGCCCACGTTCCTTGGCGGTGGTAACGGAGGCACGGTATGCTTCAAGACATAAGGTCTTATGGATGTTTACGGAAAAGGCATTGGCTTCATCGCTTCCATATCGCAGTCCTAAGGCGGCCAGCATATCCCCTTCCGCCGTAATCCCTATGCCGGTTCGGCGGCCTTGTCGCGCCTTTTCCTTTATTTTGGTCCATAATGCATATTCCACCGCCTTTACCTCCTCCATTTCGGGATCTGCCTTTATTTTTTCCAAAATGGCGTCCACCTTTTCCAGCTCAAGGTCAATAATATCGTCCATGATGCGCTGTGCGGCGGCTATATGTTGCTTAAAAAGTACAAAATCGAACTCTGCCTTATCCCCAAAGGGATCGTTCACATAGGAGAAAAGGTTAATGGCCAGTAGACGACAGGAGTCGTATGGGCAGAGCGGAATTTCCCCACAGGGATTGGTGGAAACGGTGGCATATCCCAGATCGGCATAACAGTCGGGCACCGATTCCCTCAAAATGGTGTCCCAGAACAATATTCCCGGTTCGGCCGATTTCCAGGCATTGTGTACAATTTTGTCCCAAAGTTCTTTTGCTTCAATGGTCTTGACCGTTTTTGGATGGGCATCGTGTATCGGGAATTTTTGGGTATAGGGGCGGTTTTGTTTTACGGACTCCATAAAATCATTGTCCATTCGGATGGAGATATTGGCACCTGTTACCTTTCCCTGCTCCATTTTGGCATCGATAAAATCGGCCGCATCGGGGTGGTTGATGGAAACGGAGAGCATCAGGGCGCCCCTTCTACCGTCCTGCGCCACTTCCCTAGTGGAATTGGAGTACCGCTCCATAAAGGGTACAAGGCCCGTGGAGGTCAGGGCCGAATTTTTTACCGGAGATCCCTTGGGACGGATATGGGAAAGGTCGTGTCCCACGCCTCCCCTTCTTTTCATCAGCTGCACCTGCTCTTGGTCTATTTTCATTATGCCGCCATAGGAATCCGACCGGCCCTCGTTTCCTATGACGAAACAATTGGAAAGGGAGCCTATCTGGTAGGGGTTTCCTATTCCTGCCATGGGACTGCCCTGTGGCACTATGTACTTAAAACCTTTTAACAGGTTAAAAAGCTCCTTTTTGGACAGCGGGTTGGGATATTTTTCCTCCACTCTCGCCAACTCATTTGCCAATCGTTCGTGCATATCGTCCGGAGTGCGTTCATAAAGGTTGCCTTCGGAGTCCTTAAGGGCATATTTATTTATCCAGACCCTTGCGGCAAGATCATCTCCCTTAAAATACTTTAAAGTTGCCCGTAATGCTTCTTCCTGACTGAATGTTCTGGGGGATTTTTCCGTTGTTTTGGTTATCATGATCGTTCGTTGTTTGTGGATGGCCCGGCATATGGGATGCTGCTTCAAATGCCTTCTTAATAACTAAGCTCGTTCTACAAAAGTATCAAAAAAATTATAAGAAAATAATGATGGATATCATGAAACTTTCCCAAAATATTATATAACATATTATTTATCAATTATTTAATTTTTAAGCTGTGTAAAAAGTTGACAAAAAAATATTTTTAATTTTTACTTTATGCAGCTATATTGTCGAAATTTGGTAAGGGACAGATTGCCTAAAAATAGAGGTCTGGACCTGTAAATAGGTATATTAAACTTTTTTTTAATACGGTTTATAGTAATTTACATGACCTTATTTGCGATTTTTGCCAAATGAGGACACTTGTTATAGGCGATATACATTCGGGCCTACGGGCATTGCAACAGGTTTTGGACAGGGCCCATGTTTCCACTTCCGACCATTTGATCTTTTTGGGCGATTATGTGGATGGCTGGAGCGAAGCGGTGGAGACCATCAATTTTCTTATCAGATTGAACGATAGCCACAACTGTACCTTCCTGAGGGGGAACCACGATGAGCTCTGTTGCGAGTGGCTTTGCCAAAAGAAGGATAATCCCCTTTGGTTCCAGCATGGGGGAAGGGCTACGGCACGTTCCTACGCCAAGATCGATGAAACCGTAAAGCAACTTCATATTTCCTTTTATGAAGGGCTTCAAAACCACTATATCAACGGGAACAACCAATTGTTTCTGCATGCGGGATTCACCAATCTGAAAGGGGTCGATTTTGAATACTTTCCCAAAACTTTTTATTGGGACAGGACCTTATGGGAAATGGCACTTTCCTTAGATCCCAATCTAGGTCCCGATGATGTGCTTTACCCCAAAAGATTATCGCAGTACCGAGAGATTTTTATTGGCCATACCCCTGTTACCAGAATAGGAAGAACCGTTCCAGTGAATGCGGCAAATGTCTGGAACGTGGATACGGGTGCGGCATTCCGTGGTCCCCTAAGCGTAATGGATGTGGATACCAAGGAGTTTTGGCAGAGCGACCCGGTACATATGTTTTACCCAAAAGAGGACGGAAGGAACTAAAATTATGGTTTTTTTGGGGGGCATTTACAATAATATTGGGGATATTTGTAAAAAATATGTTATGTCCGCAAAGAATATAAGAATAGAAGTAATGAGGGCCATAGAGGGCAAGGTGGACGGTTTTATAAACGATTTCCTTATTCCTATAGAAGATATATGGCAGCCCACCGATTTTTTGCCCGATTCCCAGAGCGATAAGTTTTACGACGAAGTAACACAGATCCGGGAAGAGGCAAAGGAACTGGGATATGATTTTTGGGTTACCATGGTGGCCGATACCATTACAGAGGAAGCACTTCCGACCTATGAATCCTGGCTGATGGACGTGGAAGGGATTGACCAGCACGATGGCAGCCGTAACGGATGGTCAAAATGGGTGCGGCAATGGACCGCAGAGGAGAACAGGCACGGTGATGTCCTGAATAAATACCTCTACCTTTCGGGACGCGTCAATATGCGGGAGGTGGAAATAACCACCCAACACCTGATCGCGGATGGTTTCGATATTGGGACCGATAGGGATCCCTATAAGAATTTTGTGTATACCTCCTTCCAAGAACTGGCGACCAATATATCGCACAAAAGGGTAGGGCAGATGGCCAAAAAGAAGGGGAACCTGCTTTTGGGCAAAATGTGTACCATCATTGCTGGCGATGAAATGCGGCACCATTTGGCATATCGGGAATTTGTTAAGACCATATTTGATCATGACCCCAGTCAGATGATGTTGGCCTTTGCCGATATGATGAAAAAGAAAATTGTAATGCCCGCACATTTCCTAAGGGAGTCCGGCGGCACCATAGGCACGGCATTTGAGAATTTTTCAAATTGCGCACAGCGTCTGGGTGTCTATACAGCGCACGACTATGTGGAAATATTGAGGAAGCTGAACGCTTATTGGGAGGTGGACAGTATACGCACACTTTCCGACGAAGCTGAAAAAGCAAGGGATTATCTTATGAAACTTCCCGACCGTCTGGAAAGGATTTCGGAACGGATGAAATTTCCGGAGGACCAATACCATTTTAAATGGGTGGAGGCCAATGGCACCTTGTAAGTCACGGTTCTGTAAATTACAATCCTTAAAACCATAGTAGGCCCCAGTTGGGGCCTTTTTGTTCATGCCCCATGACCGTCCGGGCAACTCTCTTGGGATTTTGCCAATTGATTCTTCAATTTTTCGCCGTTTACACATGTTTTGTTACCAAGTGTATAAAAACCATTTTCTTTTTGTAGAAATAATTGGAGATTACTATTGTTTTTTCGGACATACCCTATTTCTCCCGACAAAGATCCGGCATTGGAATAGGGTTTTTTAAAATATTGAAAAGTGTATTATTTGAGTTAGTTAGTGGGTAAAACCCGCAAAGACCTTTTTAGGAAGGGATTTGACGGGTTTTTTATTTTAATTGCCCCCAAGAAGTGAATGGTGCTACAGATCAAATTTAATTCCTTGGGCAAGGGGAAGATCGGTGGTATAATTGATGGTGTTGGTCTGTCTGCGCATATAGACTTTCCAGGCATCGGAACCGGATTCCCGGCCCCCTCCCGTTTCTTTTTCACCGCCAAAGGCCCCGCCTATTTCGGCCCCTGAGGTGCCTATGTTTACGTTGGCGATGCCGCAGTCGGACCCTGCGGCGGACAAAAACAGTTCGGCCTCCCTTAGATTATTGGTCATTATGGCGGACGAAAGCCCTTGTACCACCCCATTCTGTATAGCGATGGCATTTTGCACCTCCCCTTTGTATTTTAACAGATATAGCACAGGGGCAAAAGTCTCGTGTTGTACAATGGGGAACGAATTTTCCGCTTCTGCTATGGCCGGGGCCACATAACAGCCGCTCTCATAGCCTTGGCCTTGCAATACCTCGCCCCCTGCAAGAATTTTTCCACCTTCTTCCACCACTTTTTTAAGGGCATTCCGGTATTGCACAACGGCTTCCGTATCGATAAGGGGCCCCACATGGTTTTTTTCGTCCAAGGGGTTGCCAATCCGCAATTGTTTATAGGCAGTTACCAGTGCATCCTTTACTTGGTCGTACATGGATTCGTGCACGATCAACCTTCGGGTGGAGGTGCAACGTTGACCTGCGGTTCCCACGGCCCCGAAGACCGCTCCGATCACGGTCATCCTCAAATCGGCGTCAGGGGTTACTATGATGGCATTGTTTCCCCCAAGTTCCAATAGCGATTTGCCCAAACGGGCGGCAACGGCCTGCGCCACCTTTTTTCCCATTCCAATGGACCCGGTAGCGGATATCAAGGGTATTCTAGTATCTTGGGTCATCAGTTCCCCTATCCGGTAGTCGCCATTTATCAAACAGGAAATGCCTTCTGGAAGGTTGTTCTTTTCAAAGACCCCTGCTGCTATACGCTGACAGGCCAATCCACATAATGGTGTTTTTTCAGATGGCTTCCAAACACATACATCCCCTGCAACCCATGCCAATGCGGTATTCCATGCCCAGACCGCTACCGGGAAGTTAAAGGCCGAAATAATGCCTACCACTCCCAAAGGGTGGTATTGTTCGTACATTCTATGGCCCGGCCTTTCCGAATGCATGGTGAGTCCGTGCAACTGCCTGGACATTCCTACTGCAAAATCACAGATATCGATCATTTCCTGTACCTCTCCCAGTCCTTCCTGATAGGATTTCCCCATTTCATATGAGACCAGTTTTCCCAAGGGTTCTTTTAATTCCCGTAAACGATCCCCAAATTGGCGTACGATCTCTCCCCTTAAGGGGGCAGGCTTTTCCTTCCACACCTTAAATGCGGCGGTTGCGGAATCAATGACCTTTTCATAATCTTCCTTTGTGGTACAGCTTACTTTGGAAATTAGGGCGCCGTCCACGGGAGAACGGGATTCCAGTATATCGCCTGACGAAAAATGGGTGGATCCCGTGGAAGATCCGTAGTTCATTTCCCCGATACCCAATTGCTCCAAAGCTTCGTGAATTCCAAAGTCGACTGCTATTCTTGACATTATGTAACTTTTTTAATGATAAATGTTATATTTATTCAAAGTTATGCATTTCATATGGATTACCCATGTCGTTGCATTATCGATTCCTGTAAAATAGTGGAGGTTAATGAACGGACAGGAAAGCTAAAATAAGCCATGCTGC